>Ga0172377_10001687_pt1 | contig 22461 bp, 13 predicted proteins | sample Pumphouse3metaG_FD_119749 | JGI IMG/M metagenome (GOLD analysis project Ga0172377, IMG submission 119749) | Leachate microbial communities from a municipal landfill in Southern Ontario, Canada - Pumphouse #3 metaG | ecosystem: Engineered > Solid waste > Landfill > Unclassified | place: Canada... | reverse complement strand
TACCGTTTAAACTTTTTGAAAGAACAGTTACTTTAAAATTTTCATTTTTAAGTAAAATTTTACTTTTATGACCAGTCGAAACATTTAAACATATCAATCCCCCATCGTTTAAAGCTATATATACATAAAGCTGTTTCCCTTCTGAAAAGAACCAACTCCGATTCTGATTAAACCGGCAATTATCTGATAAATTAAATTTTTTAAATAATTTCCATGAATATTCTTTTTTAAAACCATATACATAACCATTTTCCGAAATAATCCACAATTCGTTTTCAGCAGAAAAGTGAAAATTTAAACTATGCTTGAAAATATCGGTATAATTTTCAATTGATACAGGACTGGAAAATTGTTTTTTGCTCTCATCATAAAAAGATAATCCATAATCATACTTACTACACCAAATAACAGAATCTGTGTCTAAGGCTATATGGTAACTATTTTCGCGATACTCCGCATACTTTTTATTAAAAAAAAATGAAAGAAAAGATTCATTTTTAGTATCATACAAATTAATTCCATCCTCCGTAACTATCCACAAATTTTTATACTTATCTTCAATAATATTTCTAATAATATTATTACTTATACTTCCTGCTTTAAAGACGTCGGGTTTAAATACTTTTATTTTACTTCCATCATAACGATTCAGCCCGTCCCAGGTCCCGAACCACATATAACCACGAGAATCCATATATATTGAAGTTACAGCACTATTTGAAAGACCATCCTGATTTTCGATTTTATCATGACACCATTCGGCTGATCTGAATCCGGCAAACAATAAAAAAGACAATATGCAAGAAAAAAAAATCCGCATCATCTATTTTTAGATTAAGTGAATAATTTAAATTAAACAAACAATAATCATAGCTATACGACTAATATATAAAAAATAAGAGGTAACCCACTACATTACCTAATGAATTTATTTTAAATATTTCCTTTTATAAAATTTGCATATAAAATCTCATTAAAGGTGCACCATAATTGAGATATATGTTCAATAACATACTCAATAAATAAACTATATTCCCATAAAAGTACCCTCTATTTCCAAATAAGCAATAAGGGAAAATAATACACAATATTGAGAACTGAGCAAACATTTTTGACCAAAAGTTATCATTCCTTTATTATGAATTTAAAACAACATCTATGGACATTGCAAAAAGATTTAAAGAAAATCCGTTACTTTCCCCTGCAGATATAAAGCCATGCATACCAGGTATGGAGATTACCTGTCTGTTAAATCCGGGAGTATTTCGTTATAAAGGGAAAATATGGCTTTTGCTTCGTGTTGCCGAAAGGCCTAAACAGATTGAAGGAAAAATTAGTTTACCCGTATATAATAGAAATGGCAAAATTGAAATTTTAAGTTTCTACAAAAATGATCCGGATCTGGATGTTTATGATCCGCGAGTTATAAATTACAAAAAGAAAGATTATTTAACTACAATTTCATACCTAAGATTGGTTTGTAGCTATGATGGGATTAATTTCCATGATGCTTATGGTTATCTTCCTATTTTCGGGAAAGGTGAACTCGAAACCTTTGGTATTGAAGATTGTCGTGTAGCTACCATGGAAGATGGATTTTGTCTTTCATTTACTGAAGTATCGGAATTTGGGGTAGGAGTTGGACTGATCCGAACCAAAGACTGGAAGAATTTTAGTCGTGAAGGTATGATTTTTCCGCCTCACAATAAAGATTGTGCCATCTTTGAAAAAAAAATAAATGGGAAATATTACGCTTTGCATAGTCCTAGCAGTCCTGAAATGGATGGAAATTATATTTGGTTGGCCGAATCACTAGACCTGATTCACTGGGGTCAACATAAATGTATTATAACTGTTCGCCCTGACAGTTGGGATTCAAAAAGCGTAGGTGCTGGAGGTGCGCCCATCCGAACAGAAAAAGGCTGGCTTGAGATTTATCACGGAGCTAATGATGAACATCATTATTGTCTGGGTGCATTGTTGCTGGATCTCAACGATCCGTCAAAAGTACTTGCCCGAAGTATTGAACCCATAATGGAACCCGTTGAAAAATACGAGCAAACAGGATTTTTCGGAAATGTTGTATTTACCAATGGACACTATGTTATTGGCGATGATATTTTCATGTATTACGGAGCCAGTGACGAAGTCATCTGTGGTGCGAGATTCTCCATAAAAGAAATACTTTCTACTCTCATTTAACTAAACTAAAATGATCAAACATAAGATATTATTAACCATATTTTCTTTTTGTCTGTTTTCTTTATTAAATAATGTAAATGTATTTAGTCAGCAGCTTTCACTTAAAGTTGCAGGTGATGACCAGATAGGTTTTCATGTTGAAATATTTAACGGAGATCAATTGATTGTAAATAATTCCGAAGAATTTTCACTCCAGCTATATAATCATGATTTGAGCATCTATGCAAAGATGCAGTGGAATGGCCAAAGCTGGACTGGTAATCGAAAAGGCATAACTTTAAAGAGAAAATCCTATATCAAAGAATTTGATTCCAATATGGACATTTCGGTAACCTACGAAGTTATAAATGACAATCTGGTAAAAAAGACGGTTGAAATGTTTCAGCCATCCATGCCAAAGATATATTATATTTTAAACGAAACAGCCCGTCCGGAGGAAAAGCCAAAGCGATATGTCACCTTCGAAAATGATAATTTTCCCGGTGGATTTGTGCATGAGATGTTTCCGTCAGCAGGTTTTATTACTCCAGGCAATTTAGTGGTTGGTTTTTTAACTGATGCGGGTTATAAAAATCAGTTTACAAGGAATACACGTCGTCGGATTAGCGGTCACGGAGGTGGTTTTGTTGGTTGGCGCTTGTTGCCGGATCCAAATTTATTTTCCATTGCTACTGCAAAGGAACAAGATGATAATAATAATTACATCAGGCAAACATTTGGCGAAATGTATAATCTGGATGCCGGAGAACAAATTCTTATGAAAATGCCAGTTGAATATAAAAAAGAAGGTCATGCTGAAATTGAAAGCACAAATGGGCTGATTAAAATTAAAGGTCATCCGGGAAGTCGGGCGGGTATAGATTTTTTCGCTCCATTAAAAGATCAAAAAGTTTATACCATTTCATTTTTATGCAAAGGAAATACTGGTGTCGCATTAAAATTATTCAGAGTAAAGAACGGACATAAAACCGTTGAACTGGAAGATGGTGTTAAATACATTGATAATTTTCCGGCAGTAGAAAATGAATGGACGCTTTTTAAAGGTAGCATTTTGGTACCATACATCGAAAATGATTCAGTTTCCATGTTTATTGGCACACAATCAGGAAAAGAATGTAATCTTCAGATAAAAGACCTTAAGTTTATAGAGCATAACCCTAAACAGGAACCTTACAATGTTTTACCGATAGGTAAAAAGGTATCTAAAAACACATATATTTTTGCTGAACAGTGGAAATCTCATCAGCAATTTATGATTTCCTCACAAATACGTTTAGCCGAAGGAAAAGGATTCAAAGGATCTCAGATTGAAAAAATGTTGTATGCCAACTTCAATATGCTAACCTGGATTACAAATGTCGACAATTTTGCGCCATTTAATGTACCCAATATGAATTATGCTCCGGATATGTACAACCGTGATTCATTTTTCTCAATAGTATCATCATACAATAAAGAACTCAACCTTTCTATCTGGAAACAATGGGGTAGAACACAATCATCCCAGGGAGGTATTGGTACTATCATCACTCCGCTTTTGGGTTCGGTTGAGACAAAAGACAATGAAGCCACCATTGAATGGTTGATCTGGGCTATGCTTAATAAACGTCGTTTTGGAATTACACTTCCACATGAAAAGATTAAAAAAGCAGTTGATTATGTACTGAATGAATTTGATGCCGACAGAGACGGAAAATGTAAAGCACATTTCTCTTTGGGACAGATCGATATTGTTGATTTTAAACCGAAAACTGACCGACTTGGTCTTAATCAGGGAATGCTGGCGATTGTACTTAGAACCATAAAAGAATTAGGTTTTGATATTACCGATGAATATATACAAAAAGCAGAAAATGAATATCGAAACTTTTATGATGTAAAAAGAAAACATATGCTGTTCGACCGGAAGTTTCCGGATATTATTTCATTAACAGAACTGGAACCTGAATTTTTTTCACTCTGGTTATTTAACCGACCCATATTAACTGATAAAATGGTTATAAATCATTTGGATCAGATACCTATTCTTAATAAAGTTACTAATTCACCTAATCCGGAGTTGGGAACTACTGCACCAATTTGTATCAGACTGACACAAGATAGCAAAGGATATTCCTATTTCACTGGAGATTATCAGCCTTTTGCAGAATTCGGTGAGGAAAATTACAGCAACGGTAAAAATGATGGATTTTATTATAATGGTGGAAGTTGGTTCCGACCAGAATATTGTGCTTACGTGGTAGGTCTTAAACATAACTGGAAGAATGCTAAAAAGATGATGGAAAACCGAGTTTGGGCAGAAATTTATCTGAATCCTAAGTGGCCCTTCAGTAAAGAATTTATACCTACCAAATGGGATACAGAAGATAGCTGGTGGCCATCGACAAAAGGATTATGCTGGAATGTTTTTATACTTATGGCAGATGAAGTTGCAGGATTAAGAAACCCTGATATGGATCCTGATTACGAAAAAGATAATAGCTCAGATAATACGAATTGAATCTTAATAGATACAATACCCATGATAAGAATTTTGACACAAAAGATAATGATTAATAGCTTTGGACCTAAGGATCAGATTATCCTGAAGGGTTATTTTTTTTGGAGTTTTAAATATATTAGGTTTCAGATTTTTAGCTCTCCTCCATAGACAAAATTGTCCTCACTGCTAAGCTCAAAAGATTGTCGCCAAGCTTGTATATAAGCATAATGTAGAATGTGCATGAAATTTCAATTTATTAGCTATTCTTATTTTTTTGCAAAACTACTTTTTTTAATGGGTGATGGATTTGCCCTGAGAGAATGGCGATTTTTTTTACAATGTATTATCTTATAATAACAAGTACACTTAAAAAATATTTAAGAATAATTTTAACATTTAAAATATAATTTGTTGAAATGAAAAATTTATTATTAATCGTCTTTATAATTTTTTTGTCAGTTAATATATTCTTTAACCTTAATTCTTTCATTTATGAAAAAAAAGATTCCTAGTTTAATTTGGTCGCTACTAATTTTGTGTGCGATTACATTTTCTGTCATTTCTTGTGAAGATGACAGTATTTCATCTGATTATTATCCACCAGTTCTGGAAATCGGATTTGATGATATTTCTGATGTTACTATTTCAAATGATGAACCCAATCCTAATGGTGGTCAAGACTCCACTTATGTAAGACTATTTAAGCTTGTTAGCGATAATAGTAATGATGCATTAGATATTGATGTTTTTTTCAACTTTTTCAATTACTCTTCAGGGTTAGTTGATACAACTGTTATAAATAAATACATTAGATTGATGAATCCTATTTTGAGAACTGATTCATTGAATATCGATGGAACAAGTTGGGGGAAGCCTTGGCTATGCAGCCGTGCAAATTTCAGTGTTGGAACAAAACATGCTGCTATTATGATTAGAACTATTGATAAGGTGCAAGGTGTTCCAAAAACACCTGGTTCTCCAAGTCAGGCTACTTTTTTACTTAAACTAATTCCTGACACAAACTATCCTGCCAGATATACTGTTGATGAAGCGAAAAGCTCAAAGAAAGTCACCGTTATAGATAATAAGCAATTATAGTATTATATGTTAACAATATATAAATATAATTTTATGAAATCACAAATCAAAATTTTAATTTTACTAATGATATGCTTAATAAGCATTTCTACTTTTGCACAAAATCGAACAATAAAGGGATTGGTCAATGATGATAAACAAAATCCAGTTGTAGGTGCAAATATTGTTGTTGATAAGACAACTATTGGAACTGTAACCGACTTAAATGGAAAATTTTCATTAAATGTCCCTATAAATACTAAGTCAATTACCATAAGTTTTATCGGAATGACTTCTAAAAAGATATTGATTAATAATTTAAGTTATTACAAAATAAAACTTGAAGAGAATTCTGAAGTTCTAGACGAATTAGTTGTTGTGGGATATGGTATTCAGAAAAAGAGTGATTTAACCGGCGCTGTTTCTTCAGTTGATGCAAGTTCCATCACTGGACGTACAGTATCTATAGAGCAAGGACTTCAGGGACGTGTTTCTGGTGTGCAAATTACAAAATCAGAAGCATCACCAGATGGAGGTATAAGTATGGTTATCCGTGGATCCAATTCTATTGTTGGAGGTACCGAACCTTTATATGTTATTGACGGTATACCCATCTCTGGAAAAAATACTATGATTAGAGCGGGTTATTTTGATATTTTCGGTGGCACTGGTGAGGAACAAACTATGACACAACCATCAAATATGTTGAGTTTTCTTAATCCATCAGATATTGCTTCTGTCGAAGTACTTAAAGACGCTTCTGCAACAGCTATTTATGGTTCAAGAGCATCAAATGGGGTTGTACTTATTACAACTAAAAAAGGAGTAGAAGGGCAAACGAAGATAAATTTTAATGCTTCGTATGATGTGGCCGAAGCGTCACGCAAATGGGATCTCTTGGATGCTAGTGAATATGCAGAACAGCAAAATACGCGCCAATTAATACAATCTATCATGGGGGATAATAAAACCTATGAACAAGCTATTCTCGATCTTCCCTTCCCGGGAACATATAATGGACAATCTAACTTTAATTGGACTCCAAATGATAATGCCGGCGGTGATGGTTCCTATAGCCCATCACCCGAAGATTATAGTCAGGGAAACATGCCTAGCACGAATTGGCAAGATGTGGTGTTGCGTAAAGGAATAAGCCAAAAATATTCCCTTACTATATCCGGAGGTAATGACAAAATCAAATTTTATGTTGGTGCAGGTGCGGATAACATTAATGGTATTATAGAAGGTTCTAAATTTCATCGTTATTCATTGAATTCAAATTTAGATGCCAAGTTATTGAAGAAATTAAGTTTCACCAATTCTACTAATGCTTCTTATACGTTAAGCAATCGTTCGCAAACGGGAAATATTCAATCTGGAGATATGCGCGGTGTAATGATGGCTGCGGTAAATTTCGACCCAACACAATTGATGTCAGGCTATCGCTATCAAATGGAGAATGGGTTATTAGCGCCTAGTGATGATCCATATACAGCTGCCACTAGCTTAACAGATAAAAATACAGTATACTCAGTGATGGATAATGTTGCTCTGAACATTGATATAATTAAAGGATTGAAGGTTAAAATTACCGGAGGAGCTCGATTTAACCTAAATGTTCGTGATTATTATATTCCTCGTACCTCAAATCGTTATTGGGAAGCTAACGGGCAAGGCTATGCTTCTTACGGTAATAATGTAGACATGTATCTGATTAATGAAAATCTGGTTTTCTATAATACCACGATTGGTAAACATAAAATTGATCTTACAGCAGGGTATACACAAGAACAGAGTTCTGAAAATACCCATAGTGTAAATACAAAAGGATTTTTGAATGACTACAATACCTACCATGTTTTAGGTACCGGATCAATCTACTACGCTCCATATTCAGACTATATTAAAACGGAAAGCATGTCATATCTTGGCCGTGTTAACTATATTTATGATGATCGTTATCTTTTAACGGTTACATTCCGTGCTGATGGTAGTTCTAAATTTGGAAAGAATAACAAATGGGGGTATTTTCCTTCAGCAGCCATTGCATGGAGAATAAGTCAGGAAGAGTTCCTTAAAAACAATGATCTTATTTCCAATCTGAAACTGCGTCTTTCATATGGGGAAACAGGGAATCAGGGGGTAGCTCCTTATCAATCGCAATCGGCACTTGTTTCGGGAAATTATCCATATAACGGGAATCTTAGTTCTACATATCAATATGGCACAATTATGCCAAACCCGAACTTGAAATGGGAAAAGACAGCGCAGTACAATGCTGGTTTGGATTTGGGATTTTTTAATAATCGACTCTCCATTACTGCTGATTTTTACAAGAAAAAAACCTCAAATTTATTGCAAAGGATGAACATGGCTGCCAATACTGGATTTAGCTCTATTTACAAGAATGCCGGTTCAATATCGAATACTGGAGCTGAATTGTCAGTAACCGGTGTAATCTCTAAAAATGATTTCTATTGGAGTCTAACCGGAAACTGGTCAACAAATAAATCCAAAGTTACCAGTTTAGGCGAATTGACTTCATATCCAGGATACCATGTTTGGGGATGGAGCAACTTCCCGTTTCCCGTAACTGTTGGTCATTCGCTTGGCGAAGTTTGGGGCTACAAAATGACGAAGGTAATGAAGACCTGGGAAGATCGTAAAAATTGCGCCATCGACAATCCCAATATGAGGTTGACAAATGATCCGGAAACAGGACAAGAGATTTATGCGGGTAAGCTTGGAGAGTATGATTTTGAGAAAGATGCAGATGGAAAGATGAAAAAACAAGTTATTGGAAATACTAATCCTGATTTTATCTTTGGGCTAAATTCTCAGATGTCATACAAAAACTTCGACCTTTCATTTGCTTTGGCTGGTGCTATTGGACAAGACATTTTAAACTTACAAATGGCTCCAGGATTCGATTATACATGGCGTGTGCATCAATATGCTGATAATCGTTGGATACCTGAAGTAAAGGATAAAAATGGGAAAGTTGTTTTACAGGACAATGGTAAAAGCGGATATATCCTTGAGGATCCTTATGGTAGTGATTATGGAGAATACACCTATAGTACTCAAATTGAGGATGGTTCATGGATAAAACTAAAAAACATAACCTTAGACTATACATATAAGTTTAAAACTTCCAATTACTTTATTTCATCAATAAGACCCTATATTACGCTCAATAATGTATTTTGTATTGATTCCTATTCCGGTATGGATCCGGAAGCTAGTGCTTTTGGACAAGACCCTACCCGACGCGGAGTTGCATTTAGTGAGTACCCCATGTCATTTAGTACAACATTTGGCGTTAATGTAACCTTTTAATTAATTAATAACACAGAATAAGTTATGAAAAAGTTTAAATATATTATGCTATCATTGACCATTTTCTTGATGGCAGGATGTTTATCACTTGATGAAGACCCAATGACGTTTATTACTCCGGCTCAATTTTTTAAAACAGAAGCGGATGCAAATGCCTCCTGTTTGGGAATGTATCCTAATATGTATGATATTAGTGAATCGTGGGTAAATGCCGCTCGAGGCGTGGTAGCAAATCTCGATGATGGGCGTATGCTTAACAACAATGTTTTAGAGCCATTAACCACTGATGGTGGACAGATGTGTGATATGTGGTCTTCCTACTATCGTTTGGCACGAAAGGCAAATACCACTATTGAAGGTTTAGAAACTTCAGCTCTACTTCCCCTAACAAAAAATCAATACATCGGAGAGGCTAAGGCTATGCGTGCCTATGCATATTTACGTCTAGTGAAAAACTGGGGTGATGTTCCTATGCTTCTTACTACCTTTGCAGAAGGGAGTTCTCGTCCTGTTACTTCAATGAAGGATGTTTATTCTCAAATTTTCAAGGATTTGAACGATGCGCTATATGTCACTCCTATCTTTGGATCAGGTTCCAAACCCGGGCGTTTGGATATGGGGGGTGTTCGGATGCTTTTGGCTGATGCCGCATTGACTATTGCACAATCTGCTTCAAGCTTTAAAAATGGAGGACCTGATGCTGCAGCACTTAAACCATATGCTGATGCGTTTGGGAACGACATAAAACTATACTTTGGAATTGCCAAAAATCAACTGGATACTTTGATAAATATAGAGACTACTTACAAACTTTATAATGGCAAAAATGGTTCAAACTGGATTAATATGTTCGGTCGCACTGCAGATGGAACAGATTGTGTTGATAACTGTGAATCGATCTTGCGTACCATGACCATACCTAATACTTACCCTGGAGGACAGTCTACTGTTCCAAATTTGTCTAATTTCCTTCCGGCAGAAAATAACGGGAGAGCATTAGTTCCAACGTATGAATATGTATCGTGTTTTGACAGAAATGACCTTAGAAGACGTGATGGTTTCGCTTGGTTTTATGAAAATGCAAATACAGAGACCAATGTAACGGAATATATCATTCCAATTCGTCAATTCGGTAATGAACCTTTTGATTTAATGGGAATTCAGGGTGTAAATTCTACTGATGGTTATGCTGATTACCCAAATTCTGATAACGGAGAAAAATGGGAGACTAAAACTGTAATTCAACAGGTAACTGGAACATTAGGAAACTATCACTATACAAACGTAATTAGAAATGCAGATTATAAATCTCCACTATGTGCTAAGTTTTTTGATCAAACCTGTACAAGCGGTTCTCCAGCTATTTCAACACCACTCTACCGAATGGCTGAAGCCTATTTAATGTATGCAGAAGCTTCTGCAGCACTAAGTGGTGTAAATCAAGATGCCGTTGACAAGCTGAATGCTATTCACTCGCGGGCTTTTGCTGACCAGGCTGCAAACACATTCAACGTTGGTGATTTTGTCAATCTTGCAGACTTCAACAATGCTCTAATTGATGAATATCTCTGGGAATTTGGCTTTGAAAATAAAGATGCTTTGGTACTTATTCGTTTTGGTAAGTTGCAGGAAAGAATCAAAAAAGTAACCAGCAAATATATTCCTAAATTCTCGGCGGCCTATTCTGGTTCTATATTTGGTGTTGAAGCGGAATCTGATAAATCATATGCAGCCCGTCAACGTAAAGTTCGTGGGTTGGATCAATATTGGTTACCTTATCCAGTATCGGGAGAAATACAACTAAATGATGCAATGCTTGGGTTAACACGAATGAAATATTAATAATTGTTAAACAGATTTTAATAATGTTCTTTGAATATGGTCTTTGTTGTCTATTTGATGACAAAGACCATAGAACAAAGAATTAATTTTTAAGATTAATCACAAATTCGTTCCAAAGAATATAAAGTCAGCAGGTTTTATCACGGAATGAATATGTAATTAAAAAAAAATTAAATACTAATAACTACAGTTTAATACTTTAATAGAAGTCCTAAAGATCTTACATAATATTACAAAAGATATGAAAATGAAAAAATTACTATTTTGTTTTTATATTTATTTGCTGATTTCAGTGCAGATAGTATATTCACAAAAGAGTATTATACTATACGACTAATATATAAAAAATCAGAGGTAGCTTACTATGTTGCCTAATGAATTTATTTTAGACATTACCTTTTATAATATTTATATCTAAAATCTCATTAAAGGTGTACCATAATTGAGATATATGTTCAATAACATACTCAATAAATAAACTATATTCCCATAAAAGTACCCTCTATTTCCAAATAAGCAATAAGATAAAATAATACACAATATTGAGAACTGAGCAAACGTTTTTGACCAAAAGTTATCATTCCTTTATTATGAATTTAAAACAACATCTATGGACATTGCAAAAAGATTTAAAGAAAATCCGTTACTTTTTCCTTCGAATATTAAACCATGCATACCAGGTATGGAGATTACCTGTCTGTTAAATCCGGGAGTATTTCGTTATAAAGGGAAAACCTGGTTGTTATTAAGGGTCGCAGAACGTCCTGAACAAAAAAAAGATAAAATAAGTTTTCCTATATATAATAAAGAAAACAAAATAGAAATTTTAACTTTTGACAAAAATGATCCTGCCTTAAATGCAACAGACCCGAGAATTATTATTTATAATGGTAATTCATATCTAACCACACTTTCTCATTTAAGACTAGTTTGTAGTGATGATGGCATAAACTTTCAAGAACCATCAGATTACACTCCTATCATGGGAAAAGGTTCACAGGAAACATTCGGAATAGAAGACTGCAGGGTTGCAACAATGAAAGACGGATATCATCTTACATACACCAAAGTATCTTCCGATGGTGTAGGAGTAGGTTATATGCAAACAAACGACTGGAAAACATTCAGACGTAAAGGGATGATATTTCCACCGCACAATAAAGACTGTGCTTTATTCGACGAAAAAATTGATAATAAATATTACGCACTTCATCGGCCAAGCAGTCCCGAATTAGGAGGAAACTATATATGGATAGCAGAATCTTTGGACAGAATTCACTGGGGAAATCACAACTTACTGGCAAAGACAAGAAAAAACATGTGGGACAGTGCTCGTATAGGAGCCGGAGCTTCACCCATAAAAACTAAAAAAGGATGGCTGGAAATATATCACGGGGCAACAGATAAAAATCGTTATTGCCTCGGAGCATTATTATTAGACTTAAAACATCCGGAAACAGTAATTGCACGCAGCATGAAACCAATTATGGAACCTACAACCGATTATGAAATAAAAGGTTTTTTTGGAGAGGTTATATTTACAAATGGTCAACTTGTTGATGAAGATAAACTAACTATCTATTACGGAGCTTCAGATGAAGTAATTTGCGGAGCACAATTTTCGATAAACGAAATATTAAAAACACTGGAATATTAAGTTAATGAATATTTTAAAAAACATACCTGCAAAAATAGAAAACGAATATTACGTTTTTTTGAGTTATCCCCGAGATATGCGGGTATTACTGATAACTAATATTATTTATGCTCTGGTTTTACCTATTACAGACATTTTTGTCAGTGCATATATTATGCGTAATTCAAATGATCCAACAATGGTTGCAATTTATCAGTTATGTCTTTATACCGGAATCCCAATTACGTTTATGATTAATGGTTTTCTATTAAATAAAATAAAAATTGCCAATTTATATAGTTTAGGAATGCTGCTGAGCGGTATTTCCATGATTTTTATGATGACATTATCAACTCTAGATATAACAGGAGTTGCCATATCCGGAATAATTATGGGTATTTCTTTTGGTTTTTTTTGGGCAAACAGAGATTTTCTGGCTTTGAACACGACAAATGATAGAAATAGAAATTATTATTATGGTATAGAAACATTTTTTTATACTATTACTTCTATAATTGTCCCGTTTGTTGTAGGATGGTTTTTGATAACATATCAAAAATCAGGATGGTTTGGTGGAAATATAAGCCATGCTTATCAAATTGTAACAATAGGAGTAATAATCCTTACTGTTTTTTCCTCTTTCGTTATTCATCAGGAAAAATTTAAAAACCCCAGGCAAAAGAAGTTCATATATTTTCATTTTGAACGTTTATGGCAAAAAATGTTATTTCTATCCGGGTTAAAAGGTATAGTACAAGGTTATCTGGTTACCACGCCTGCCATATTAATCATGACCCTTGTAGGCGACGAAAATTCGTTAGGTACAATACAGGCTATAAGCGGTATAATCACTGCAATTATTTTATATATATTAGGCAGAACAACAAAGCCAAAAGACCGTATATATATATTTACCGCAGGATTATTAATTTTTGTTGCCGGAACGTTAGCTAATGCCATATTATTTTCCGCAACCGGAGTAATCATATTTATCCTGGCAAAAGTTCTGTTTCAGCCATTACACGACATTGCATATTTCCCTATACAGATGAAAGTAATAGATGTGGTTTCAAAAAGAGAAAAACGTAGTAAGTTTGCCTATATCTTCAATCATGAATTTGGATTATATGTAGGACGTTTCCTGGGGCTTATGTTATTTATAGCTCTTGCCCACTATGGTTCCATGACTTTTTCGTTAAAATATTCGCTGCTTATTATTGCATTAATTCAGTTAATATCTATTCCTGTTGCTAAAAATATTATAAAAGACACAAACAACGCCAAAGATTAAATAACATGAAAACAAGAAATACTTTTTGGCTTTTTATAAGCATACTAATTGTTTTATTCGGTTGTTCGAATAATAACAACTCCATAAAACAAATAGCAATTAATAAAATAGAAATTATGCCCAATCAGCCAAAGCCATATAAAATGACCGACTATCACGAAATGGCAATTAACTTTGACAAGGTTGTTTTTAATTTCGATACTATTGGGAAATATCATCCTTTTATATGGATTGATTCTATTCAACGTAATATTCCACAAACAACATTTGGAATATATACAGCTGTAGGAGATATAAGACAGGGGCCAAATAAACATAACGGAGAATTTCACGAAGCTCTTTGCTCATTAGGAGCTGTTCTAAGTGGTGGGTTAACAGGCATCGACAAAGAAAATCAGGATGGTTTTAACTATGTAAAAATGCTTCAAAATTATTTTAATTCTTCCAGTGGCTGGGATATAATTATGAATAATACCAGCCCTGAAGTTGCTTCTTTCGGCGGAGGTTATGGCCATGACTGGTGGTATGATGTTTTCCCTAATGTATTATATTATGCAGTATCAGATTTATTCCCAAATGTATCAGGAGAAAACAAAATCTTAAAAATTGTTGCCAATAAATTTTATCTTGCTGATTCTGTTTTAAACGGAAACTACAACTATTCTTATTTCGACTATTCAACCATGAAAGGAATGAAAAATAATATTCCTTTTCAACAGGATGCTGCAGCAGGTCATGCTTATGTTTTATATGGAGCATACAAAAAATTTGGAGACCCACGCTATCTGAAAGGAGCCAAATCAGCAACAAAAGCCCTCCTTAGTCAAAAAGAAAGTCGTTTTTATGAAATATTAATGCCTTTCGGAGCTTATGTGGCAGCCAGGCTGAATGCGGAACAGGGAACACAATATAATGTAACAAAAATTCTTAACTGGACTTTTAACGGTTGTACAGCTTCAGACGGAAGAACCGGTTGGGGAGTTATTGCAGATCGATGGGGCAATTATGATGTATCAGGACTTCAGGGAAGCATAACGGATAATGGCGGATACGGCTTTTTAATGAACACCTATTCTCTTGCATGGCCTTTAGTAGCTCTTGTTCGTTATGACCCGCATTATGCCAGAGCTATTGGAAAATGGATGCTTAATGCAGCAAATGCAGCACGTTTTTGTTATCCATACGAGATTCCTGATAAAAATCAATGGCTTCCTGAAAAAAAGACAATTACAAGAAATGTTATTGCATACGAAGGAATACGAAAAACAGATACATATAATAAAAAAAGTTTAAAAGGTATTTCACCTGTTGCATTGGGTGATGGTCCGCAATGGGCAAAAAATCAACCTGATGTATCAATGTTCAGTATATACGGTTCTGCCTATGCAGGCATTTATGGATCAATTATTAAAAAAACTAATGTCGAACAAATTTTACAACTTGATTGCCTTGCAACAGATTTTTACAGATCTAAAGCATACCCAACATTTCTATATTACAATCCATACGAAAAAGAAAAAATTGTAGAATATTTTAACGAGGAAGCCAAAGTTGACCTTTATGATGCTTTAACACACACAACAGTAGCAAAAAATGTAAGCTCAAAAGGAAAATTTACAATTCAAGGGAACAAAGCAATGTTAATTGTAGCTATCCCTTCCGGGAGCAAAATCAAAAAAAATGGGAATAAATACTTCGCAAACGATATTGCAATTACATATCAATAATTTAAATAATACATTAAGCCTATGAGAAAAATTCGATTACTAACTATTGAAAAAAGATTTGGGAATATCTGTATTGTATACCTTGATCAGAGAAATAATTAACTAAACATAATAACTATGAATAAAATTTTTAAAAAAGTTATTGCCATTCAAACACAATTGGCTAAAACAACTTTGTGGTTGATGGTCAATTCATGGAAAATATAAAGAGTTTGAATCCATCAGACATAGAACATATTGAGATTCTAAAAGATGCCTCATCTACAGCTATTTATGGATCTCGTGGTTCAAATGGGGTAATTCTTATTTCTACAAAAAGTGGAAAAAAAGGAAAAACTTCAATTAGCTTAGATGCTTATACTGGAATTAATCAAAAATATGAAGTTAACAAAAGAAAAACTTTAATGATTCGAAAAATTATTTGCTTCCTATTCCTCAAAATGATATCTATAAAACAAATGGTTCATTGATTCAAAATCCGAATTATTAATTGTAATAAAATAATAGAAAAAAAGAAGAGGGAACTTATCCTATCTCTATAAATATATCAACACTATGAAAAAGATTATATCGCTGTTTTTTATTCTTAGCCTTATTTTTATTGCCTGCAATAGATCTTCCATAATCCGGCATCAAACATCAATTATTACTGATTTTCCATCAAAACCAATAGAAAAACCACTACCCTGGGCAAAAATGGCCAACGAGTTCGATGCGTTTATTATGGATTCCACAAATCAAGCCATAAAAACCCTTCCTAACGGACATCATTTTTTCCCTTCCGATCTTAATGGTAATAGCAACGAATTAACAACCTATGGTGTGGTAACATTGGGGAAAATATTGAGAAACAACGATGTAAATATGCTAATACCTTCCTTAGATGATTATTTTAACACCGAGAACAGACTTTTTCTTAACGTTACGAATGGAGAAAAAATTGAGTACTGGTATTTGTTAAATGTAGATGCCCTAGCTGCCGGAATTATTCGCTCAAAACTTTTGACCCCGAAATATCTTAGAATGCAGCGAAATACTGCTGATGCTCTTATTCAAATAGCAAAACAAATTAACTATAATTTTAATGATCAGGGATTTGACTTCAGCCACAATATTGCATGGACGAACAAAAACATTTACCGCCAACATGATGTTATTGGAGGATATGCTTATTTGATGCTTATTTCGTATGAATTACTGGGTGATTCCAAATATCTAAAAGAGGCAAAAAAATCAATTGCTTTGTATCAGAATTTTGATAAGAATCCATGGTACGAAATTCCAAGCGGATCGATGGCTTGCTTGACTGCTGCTAGGTTACAGGCTCATTACGGTCAAAAAAACATCAAACTTGATAAAATTTTACGTTTTGCCCTTGATTCAATAGCCGGACCATTGCAAACAGGAAACTGGGGAGGAAAAGAGATAAACGGATTGATGCGTGGCTGGGGGGGAGGTGAGCGCTTCGAGGCTTACAGTATGGAATCGTTAGTAGCTCCTATGTATATCCTTCCAATATTGCGTTACAATACTAAGTACGCTGTCGATCTGGGGAAATACTTTCTTAACTTATCGGCCAATATGCGTTACTTCTATTCGAAGAATCTCCCCAAAGAAAATCAAAGTAAGCCTGAACTTCCCGGTGTAATGCCGTACGAACGGTTAACAAAAGAAGAAAAAGGTCATTCTCCTTACGCCGGAGGAGACTTTGGAAGTCAACGATCAATTTATGGCGGGGCGTATGTGCTTTGGATGGGAGAAATAGTAAAACCCACAAACGATCCTTATATTCTTCAGGTAAATATTTCAACAACAGATTTTCTGGCTAAAAAAACTTATCCCACCTATCTTTACTACAACCCATACAAAACAGAAAAGACAGTAAACATAAAGCTACCTCCTGGAACATTTGACCTCTATGAAACTACTTGCAATAAAACCTTAGAAAAAGGAGCTGAGGGATTGGCTAATATTAAACTTCCTGCACAAAATGCGAACATAGTAGTATTGATTCCCAACGGTACAAAATCAGAAATAAAAAACGGCACACTGTTGTATGGAGATATTGAAGTAGATTACGATGTGAACTAAAAAATTATTTATGAATTTAAAAATCGAATATCATGCACGAAGCACAAAGCTATGTTCTTCTATTTTGATGTTTGATTTATAATCAAACATCAATTAAATGAAACGAATCAATTTTATAGTAATAACTGTTCTTTTCTGGGTGCTTTTTTTTGGAAATCCATCCATTTCACAAGGACAAAATCTCAAAATGAAACTTGCAGGTGATAAAAATTCGGGATACCATGTTGATGTTTATAATGGCACCCAATTGTTAGTCAAAAACACAGGAGAATTTTCCCTGTCGCTTTCTAATCTGGATTTGAGTACTAACACTCAGATTGATGATTGGAAAGGAGATAATTACCAAATTAATAATAGTTCGATAACACTCGAAAGGGATCAATACCTTAAAGATTTTGATTCTAATTTATCTGTTAGTGTGAATTATCAGGTGATTAATCCCCATGTCATAAAAAAGACAATCCGTCTTTATCAGTCATCAATCCCCGATTTTTACTATACATTGATAGAAACCAATATTCCTGCACAAACGCCCAAAGAATTTCTAACCTTCGAATATGAGAACTTTCCTGGTGGATTTGTACATGAACTTTACCCCTCTTCCGGTTTTATAACTCCCAATAATGAGGTAGTTGGTTTCCTAACGGATGCCGGATATAAAAATCAATTTACGCGAACTACACGTCGCCGATTTAGCGGTAGAGGAGGAGGCATGGTAGGCATGAGAAAATTGCCTGATGTTGAACTTTTTACTATTGCAACTCCAGAAGAACAGGAAGCGCAAAAAAATTATATTCGGCAAACATTTGGAAGACTGTACGATTTGGATGGTGGAACGGTGGTTGATTTGAAACTACCTGATAATTTTCAAAAAGAAGGAGATATTGATATCAAAAAAAATAATGGTGTTCTGAATATGACTATTAAATCTGAGTCAAAAGCCGGAATAAACATAATGACTCCTATGAGCGACCAAAAAATATATACTATTTCATTTCTGGTAAAAGGAAATGCTCCGGTTGCCCTAAAACTTTACAGAATCAAGAACGGTAATCGAACCGATGAGTTGGAACATGGTATTAAGTATATCGATAATTTCCCTAATACTACTGCTCAATGGACAGAATTTAAGGCAAGTGTTATGGTTCCCTATATTGAAACCGACAGTGTAATGATGTTCCTTGGAACAACATCAGGGAAGAAAGCCTCTCTACAAATAAAGGATTTGAAAATAGCCGAGAATCATCCTAAAATTCTGCCGTACAATATTATTCCATTGGGCATGCCGGTTGAAAAGATAACTTATCTGTTTGCAGAACCTTACAAGACGCATCGTGATTTTATGATTTCATCACAAACCCGATTAGCTGAGGGGATGGGTTTTAGGGGAAGCGAAACTGAAAAAATGTTGTATGCCAACATGCAAATGTTGACTTGGATAACATCAGTGAACAATAATACTCCATTTAATGTGCCCAACATGAATTATTCACCCGACATGTACAACAGAGATTCGTTTTGGGCGATAATTTCCACCTACAATAAAAAACTTAACCTGTCAATTTGGAATCAATGGGCAAAAACCCAAAATCAGAAAGGTGCAATTGGAACTATTATTACTCCATATATGGGATCGGTTGAGGCGAAGGACAATGAAGCAACCATTGAATGGTTGATTTGGGCATTATTGAACAAGCAACGTTTTGGTGCCAAACTTCCCAAAGATAAGATTGACCATGCGGTTCACTATGTTTTGCATGAATTTGACGAAGACAGTGATGCTATTTGCAGCTCTCATTTTTCAATGAGTCAAGTAGATATCATGGAATATAATCCAAAAACGAAGCGAATGGCTGTCAACCAGGGAATGTTTGCCGTTGCATTAAAAACTATCAAAGAATTAGGGTATTTTATTAAGGATTCCTATTTGGCAAAAGCCGAACAGGAATATCAAAACTTTTACGATAAACAACGAAAACATTTACTATTTGACCGAGATTATCCTGATATCATCACATTAACCGATTTAATTCCTGAATTCCTTTCGCTATGGTTATTTGATCATCCTCTTTTAACAGATGAGATGGTTATCAATCACTTAGAGCAAGTACCGATTTTGAATAAGAATATAAATGCACCGCATCCAGAACTGGGAACAACAGCACCAATTTGTATCCGTTTAACCAATGATTCAATTGGATACAGCTATATGACTTCTGTTTACCAACCGTTTGGTGAGTTTGGCATCAATAATTATGGTAATCATGCCAGAGACGGGTACTATTGCAATGGAGGAAGCTGGCTTCGCGCCGAATATTGCGCATATGTAGTAGGTCTGAAACATGGTTGGGGCAAAGCCTCGAAACTAATGGAAAACCGTTTATGGGCAGAAATTAACCTGAACCCTGAAATGCCCTACAGCAAAGAATTTATCCCAACGAAATATACATCAACTGATTCTTGGTGGAAATCGACTAGAGGATTATGTTGGAACGTATTTATAATCCAAGCGAATGAATTGGCGGGATTGAGAACGCCGGATATGGATCCCGATTATATGAAAAGAAAACAATAAGATAGAAACGGAAAGAACGTCCTTCAAAGATTATCCGTTTGATTTGTGGATTGCTTATTTTAAAACACCTGAGAAATATCTCTAATGAATCAGTAGTTGAACAATAGAACTTATCCTAAAGGAGAGCATCAGGGTTTGCAAAAAAGAAAACGAGGATGACCATAAAAAGAAAAACAATAACAATAACACAATATTTATTGACTCAACAGTTCATTAGAAAAATATTACTTTTCCAACAGATGCTAAGTTGCATAAAAAAATAATTAAAAAATGTATTGAAATAGAAAAATAAGAATCCTTACATATTCACCAGACTTATACCCGTACTTTAAAAAAGCTATTTCGTGACCAAAGATTCCGCAGACATCCCAGGAATAGAAAAAAAGCTTTACGTGCTGATAGAAAATTAAAAACCATTGCAGGCCGTCTGGTCATAGAACTGGAAAAGAACGTAGGAAAGGAAAGTAAGTATCAGGAATTAATTGAGTTATACAAAATGGCTTTGGCTCAGACACGTAAAAGTAAAAATAAGATTTATTCTCTTCATGAACATAAAACATAATATTACGAATTTTTAAATTTTTAGACAGAGTTTATTTTACATTCTCTATTTGACCGTGTGGATTGAATTATTATACCTAATTATCAGCTTTATTTTTCTTTCCAATCAGGTAATACTAATTTATCATTTAAATCTAATCCTTTATTTATTTCTACATTAATACCATCAGAAAGACCCGTCTCTACATAGCATTTTACTGTTTCTTCATTGCGCAATATTTCAACATACGGTTTATCTTTTTCAAATTGCAAATACTTTTCTTTTATGCAAATAACGCTATCGGTTTTATTAAGTAAAATGTCAGCAGTAGCTGTTATTCCTGAATAGTGTAAGTTATACTCTCCCTGATTAAAACTAGCTAAAAATTTAAATTGATTAATTCCTTGTTCTTTTTTTGATTGTGGAGAAATTTCTGAAATAATGCCTGTTACTTTGGCGCTATCCATTGAAGATATTAAAAGTGATAATTTCATTCCTATATGAATTTTAGCAATGTCAAATTCATTTATTTCACTTTCAAAAATAAGCGAATCCATATTAGCTACTAATGCTATGGTTGTGCCATCGCTGGTGCTGGTACGTTTACTTACACTGGACCCTTCCTGAAATGGAATTCCTAAAATTATACCGTTTAGGGTAGAACGCACAATGGTAAAGTCTTCATTTTCTGAACCTCTCACATTGCTTTCTAATAACATCTTTAATTTATTAACCGAAGCTTCATAATTAAGTTTGTTTATTTCCATTTTGGCTTTTACTTCTTCTATTTTAGATTGTGAGACGCCTCCTTTTTTATATAATCCCAAATTTTTATAATAAAGTTTTTTGTCTAACTGGTATTGTATATCATTAGTTTCTAAATTCTTTTGTGCATCAGCTATCTCATCGGGACTAGGAATTACTCGTATTTTGGCAATAGGTTGATTGATATTTATTTGTTCGCCCATATTTACATAGACTGTGTCAATTATACCTGATACATGAGGTTTTATATCAACAATGTGTGCAGCCACTATCGTTCCTCTTATCTTTTTTGAATTTTCAATCAATCCTGTAAAAGGTGATTCTAAAACAATTTTTGGATTATTTAAACCTCTTTCTTTATTTCTAAAGAAAATAAAAGCAACTACTGCCAGGAGCAATAGAAATATGCATATTGAAATAATATTTGATTCTTTACGTTTCATCTTTTAATTTTATTCTGATTGAATAGCTTCTATAGGCTTTATTTTCATTGCATTAGTTGCAGGGACAAAACCTGCTATTAAACCTGAAATAATTAGTATTACTAATGCTCCTATTATAATTCCAAAATTTACGGAAGTGTTTTTAATCATCATGTCAGTAGATTGCAAATAGAGATTTAGTAATTTTAAAACACTACTACCTAGAAATACCCCCAAAAGACCTGCAATAACCGTAATGCTGATAGATTCTAATAATATCATTGCGATTATATTTTGAGGTTTTGCTCCAATGGCTTTTCTGATTCCTATCTCCTTAGTTCTTTCATTAACTACCACAAACATTATGTTAGTTACCCCAATTACACCGCTCAATAATAGACATATACCAATAAACCAAAAGAAGATATTTAATCCTTCAAAGAGCTTAGAGAATATATTTGATTGCTGTTC
>Ga0172377_10001686_pt1 | contig 22466 bp, 16 predicted proteins | sample Pumphouse3metaG_FD_119749 | JGI IMG/M metagenome (GOLD analysis project Ga0172377, IMG submission 119749) | Leachate microbial communities from a municipal landfill in Southern Ontario, Canada - Pumphouse #3 metaG | ecosystem: Engineered > Solid waste > Landfill > Unclassified | place: Canada... | reverse complement strand
AAGCGCATAAATATCTTGTTAAACTTGAAAAAAAGAAGCATTTAACAATTATTACACAAAATATCGATGGTTTACATCAACTAGCTGGAAGTAAAAATGTTATTGAACTACACGGATCAATTCAAAGAAATTATTGTATGAAATGCGGTGCTTTTTATGATTTAAACGAAATAATGAAAACACAAGGTATACCATATTGTCCAAAATGTGGAGGAATAATTAAGCCTGATGTTGTTTTATATGAAGAACCATTAGATAAAAACATTATGACAAAAGCAACCATCGCTCTTCAAGAAGCAGATTTATTGATAGTTGCCGGAACCAGTTTAAATGTTTATCCTGCGGCCGGTTTATTGCAATATTTTTATGGAAATAATATTGTGGTAATTAATAAAGACAGAATACCAATCAATCGCCAAGTAAAATTAGTGATGAACGATAAAATCGGAGAAGTTTTTTCTAAGTTAGATTAAAAAACAAGCACTTATGTGCTTGTTTCTTTATAATGTACCAAATATTCTATCGCCAGCATCGCCAAGACCAGGAAGAATATAACCTTTTTCGTTTAATCTTTCATCAACAGCGGCTAAATATAATTCGACTTCTGGATATTCAGTTGTTACTTTCTTGATTCCTTCAGGAGCCCCAACTAAACATAATAATCTAATATTATTAAATCCCTTTTTATGTAAAATTTTAATAGCGTCACATGCGCTTCCTCCAGTTGCTAACATTGGATCACAAAGAACAACTAATGGATTTGGAACTTTTGGCATTTTGCAAAAATATTCCACTGGTTGCAATGTTTTTTCATCTCTATACAATCCAATATGACCAATCTTTGCAGTTGGAAGCATATTTACTACACCATTGCTCATACCGATTCCAGCTCGTAAAATTGGAACAATAACTATATCTTCATCGATGTCCATTTTGTCAATAATGGCTCCAGTTGGGGTTGTTATTTTTTTATCAGTTGGTTTAAGTTTTAAATCTTTAAAAACCTCATAAGTCATAAGAGAACTAATTTCGTCCAATAAGGTCCTAAAATCTTTAGAAGTGGTATTAACGTCTCTCATAAAATTCAACTTCATCGTAATTAACGGATGATTTACAACATGCAACATTTACTTTTCCTCCTTAGTTGTTTTATCAATATCGCTGTTAGCGTTATTTTCCTTATTTTTTTCCATATTTTCAGCAATAATTCTTGGTGTTTCAGAAGAATTTTGTTTTTCAGGAAGTTCATTATTAATATACATATGAGCTTTTGCTTTATTATAAAGTTTATATAACTTACTATTTAACGGAGCAAAAGATTGGTTTATTGATTCTTTAAACGAAATTAATTTATCGCTTTTTGCTTTTGATGTTTTAAAGCTTAATTTCAATTTTTCAAAATCAACAATTTTATGACTATTAATGGCTTCACCTCTAACCTTAAAGGATAATTTAATAGAAGCAACTAAGTCGACAATTAATATAGCATACGCTGCTCCAATTAGAAAAGTAATTCCCCATGTATGTGGTAAAGCAGTAAATAATAAAGCACTAAATATTGGTCTTAATCCAAACCAATAAATTGCACCAACAGCAGTCCAAATAACTGAAAATAAAGGGCAAATTACACCTAAAATATTTCCTTTTAATTTAGAATAATCCCACAATTGAATTTGCATTCCTTTAACAAAAATTAACCCTGCAATAAATTCAATTAAAGTAATTAAAATACCAATGGCTAAGATAACAATGATACTAACTGCCCAAAATGGTAATGATCCGGTAGTCGAAAACAAAGTCATCACACCATTTTCATCGTACATTTTTATTCCGTAAAATGAATTATTTGCCATTGGATCATTAGCATCTAACAATAAACGAAAACCATAATCTGAACAAAAATGTAAAGCACATAATCCAAAACCATATAAAGGAAGACATGGTCCTTTTAAAAATCCTGGATTAATCCACTTATGCATTGAAACAAATCTTCTAAAAAATACTTCAACAATATAACCAAGGAAAGAGCCAATAATAAAAAGCATTAAATAAGATAAAAACATGCCAAATGGTCCATATGGATCAATATTAATTGTATAACCTGTTAAATTTATTAATATCATAAGTAACCCTTCCTAATTATATATTACCAAGAAAATATAACCATTAAAAAATGTTGCCAATAGCAACACTTTTTTATTTTATTTCGATTAATTCGTAATCTTTAGAACCAATACCAACTTTTGCAGCCATATCAATTGTATGTAAACCATGCAATTTCTCAATTCTATCAATCAAATGATCTTTACCATGATCTTTAGAATGATAAACAAAATCAACACATGCTTGATCAATAGCGACAGGATCTAAAGAAGCAACAATTCCCATATCTCCCATACAAGGATCTTCAGCTTCAGCGCAGCAATCACAATCAACTGATATATTTTTCATAACCGATACATATGCTGTTCTGCCTTTAAAATAATTAACAACGGTTTCGGCAGCATCAACCATCGACTCTAAAAATTTATCTTGTTCAGTTTCAAAATAATTGCCTTGAGTATTTCCGGCTCCATGAATATATTTTTTACCAAAACTTGATGCGCAACCAATAGAAAGTTGTTTAAGTGCGCCTCCAAATCCACCCATTGGATGACCTTTAAAATGAGATAAAACTAACAATGAATCATATTTAGAAATATCCTTTCCAACAAAATTAACGGGGATTTGCAGTGGTTTTTGAACTTTTAATTCTAAATCTGGTCCAGTTGAATCCAAAATATCAACATCATAAAATTTTGACCATCCATGATCTTTCATAAGTTTTATATGTTTTTCAGTTGTATCTCTCATTCCTGGATAAGCAGTGTTACATTCAACAACTGTTCCACGAACAAAATCAACCATTGGTTTAAACATTTCTGGGTGAAGGTAATTTTGATTTCCTTCTTCTCCACTATGAACCTTAACAGCAACTTTGCCTTTTAATTCAATTCCTAACGCTTTATAAGCTTTAACAATATTATCTGGTGTAATCTCTTTAATGAAATAAACTTTACTTTTTGACATATGAAATTCCCCTTTTTATTTATTATATAGCACTTAATTACTATTTGAATAAATTTGCATTAAATTTTAACTTTTTTAATAACATATACTCTACTTGCAAAATCAGGCATAGTACGAGTATCACTTCCAACGCCAGTCCCAATCCACTTATTATCTAATTTTAAAGCACCTGACATTAAAGCTTTTCCACCGATAATATAATTTTCTTTTTCACCATCCATCCCAATTCGTTTTGTCAAAGCAGTAAATAAAGGTCCGCGCTCATTAAATTTAATTTTAATGGCTTGATGAACTAGACTACCGAAAGTTTGATAATTCAAAATTTGCTTTCTTGTAGTGAATTGATAATCAGAATTTGGGTCTAAACCAACTAAATTAATAGTCTCAGTTCCCCGGTTCATTTTGTTCAAACCTTGAAAATACCCTAGTAAAGCCTCACTCTTTTCTTTGTTTACTACTAGCCAAAGAGCATATCCGTCTTTCTTAATATTCTTTAACTGATAAAAATCTCCATCTCTAATTAAAAGACGATATTTCTTATAAAACTTAATTGATTCAGCGATATTTTTATCTTCAATTGGGTAATTTTTTGTTAAATCTAATTCAAAACCGTATGAACCAAATAAAGCCACATTGATTCTAGTATCTAATGGCGTATTTCTTAATACTGAATTTGAAGGAGAGGTTGAAACATGGTTTGAGATGCACCTTAATGGATAACCTAAACTTGTTCCCGATTGAATCTTAATTCTTTCGTAAGCATCAGTATCATCGCTTGTCCATATTTGATCAAAATAATTTAGAATTCCTAAATCAAAACGATTGCCACCACTTGAGCAACCTTCATAATAAATATTAGGAAATTCGGAAGTAATTTCATCAAACACTCGATATAAGCCAAGCATATAGCGATGAAACATTTCACCACTATCATAATTTAAAGTTCCTACGTCGCTCATATGGCGATTCATATCCCATTTAATATATGAAATATCTGAAGAATGTAGTACTTTAGAAACATTTTCTATAATATAATCTTGAACATCTTTTCTTGATAAATTTAAAACATATTGGTTTCTACCTTTTGATGGTGTGCGATCTTTACATTTAATAATCCAATCACTATGAAGGCGAAATAATCTCGAGTCTTCATTGACCATCTCCGGTTCAAACCATAAACCAAATTTCATTTTATGTTTTTTAGCATAATTTGCTATTCTATTTAAACCACCAGGAATCTTTTTAGTATTTACATCGTAATCACCAAGTCCACTATGGTCATTATTTCTTGTTGAAAACCAGCCATCATCAAGAACAAACATCTCCATACCTTGTTTTGAAGCATTACGAATAATTGATCTTAATTTAGTTGCATTGAAGTCAAAGAAAGTGGCTTCCCAATTGTTTATAACAATGGGAGCCACTTTCACTTTATCCTTAATTACAAAATTTTCAACAAAATGATGCATATTAATAGAGGCACCATTACTGCCTTTAGATGAAAAAGTCATCACGCTTAAAGGAGTAACAAATTTGTCGCCTTTTTTAAGTTCAAAATCAAAACAAAATGAATTAATTCCGTTTTGGATTCTTACTTTATCAAAAGTTGATAACTCAATTATTTCTTCATGATTGCCACTATACATTAAATTAAAAGCATAAACATTTCCGAAAACTCCTGTAGATCCCCCTTCTTTTAACATAAAGAAAGGATTGTGACGATTTGATGAAGCGCCAGTTTTTGAATCAATTTTAAAGATTCCGTGCTTTAAAGGCATCTCATCAATATTATTTTCACTACCCCAAGTTCCGTAAGTCGATACCAAAGTAAAGTCTTGATTTGGCATCTCTAATTGCATTGAACTAGCTTTCAATAAATGAATTTTCTTTTTTGTTGGTTTAACAATAATGTTTCTAATAATTACATCATCATCGACATCACAAACATAATGTAATTCAACCAAAACTCCATTCGTAGAATCCATCGTTTCAATAATTAACTCATCAAGATCTGCTTTTCTTAAATAAGGAAGAGATTTATCAGGAACATATTTTTGGATCTTATAATTTTGATAGCATAAGTCTAAAACATATCCTTCATCACACTTAATAACAATTGATGGTTCTTTATAATCTCCTTTACCAATAGAAGAGATTTCTAAACATTGCATATCTAAAGAATATTGCGAATCCGATTCGTCATAAGCAATTGAAGAGCCAGCAGGATATTTGATAGTTTCTTCACTAAAAGCATAATTATCTTGTGAATCAATTTTTGATCCATAATATTCGCTAATTACATGCTTATGACTATTAATTCTTATTAAGTAAGTAGTATTTAATGTGTCAATTTTAAATATGTTATTTTGACAAGTAATCATAATTATTTGTTGAGACTTTCTTGTTTAGCGGTTTCTTTTCTCTCGTTAATTTCTTTAACCATGTTGTTATACATTTTTTCGTCAATCTTATAGAATTTTTTAATCAAAATATAAGCAACAATAAGTAAAATTACTGGAACAATACAAACCCCAATTTTATAAACAATAACTTGCCACATTTCAACATTACTAGAAATAAAAGCATTTGATGAACTATTTGCAACTTCAGAAGTAATTGTTCCCATCGCTAATTGTTGTTGATAAGTTGATAATTGAGAAACGACGCCCATAAGGGAAGCCGAAGCTAAGAAAATGTATAAAACCGCTTGTTGAACAGCGCTCGATAATTTAGCATTTAAAGATCTAAGTGAAAAGATAACAGATTCTTTTCTTTCTTTAAATTTCCACTCATTATATTCAATTGTATTAGCATTTTGCATAACTAAAATTAAACCAATTAAACCTTGAGCAAAGAAAATACATAATCCAATTAATATTAAAGGAATCAAATAAAGAATATTTAAACTACCATCGCTATTTAAAGGATTAGCCGATAAATAGTTGCCGTTTCCAATTGGTAAACCATAAATAAAGAAAGCACAATAACCAATAGTCGTTAAAATTATACAAAAACGAAGTAATTGGGCTCTAGTAAATTTCTTCGATAATGTAGGAAATAAGAAAGTTGATATAATAACACCTAATCCATATACAATTGTAAAGTAAGTCATTGCAGCACTTCCTGAGGTGAAATTAACTGCAAAATAGAAATAATTGACTCCTAACGCATTTAAAATGCCAGAAGCAATATAATAAATTAAGATAATAATTGTTGACCATCTAGCTTGATCATTATGTTTTAAAATGGAGAACATATCTTTGAATTGAGGAGGTTTATGAGTTTTTTCAGCTTCAACATCTCTAGTATGTTCTTTAGTAAAGAAGAATAAAACGACTTGTAAAATCATAAAAGCAGCAATAACAAGCAAGGTTACCCATGTATAAGTTTTTTGATAACCAAATGTTCCGCTTAATATTGGGGTTAATCCAGCAACAGCAAATTGACCAACTGAACAGAAAATTTGCATCAAGGTTGTAACTGATGTTCTTTCTTTTTCGTCGCTAGTTAAACTTGGTAACATTGCCCAATAAGCAACATCATTCATTGTAAACGTTAAGCCCCATAATAAATAGAAGCAAGCAAACCAACCAACATATCCCCAACCTTGTAAAGCAGGAACCCATTGAGGAACACAAAATAAACAAAAAACAACAAGACTATTGGTTAAACAACCAATCAAAATCCACGGTTTATATTTTCCGAATTTTGAGTGAACTTTCTCAATCAAAACTCCCATGAATGGATCGTTTAAAGCATCAAAAATCCTGTATCCAATAACTAAAGCGGAAATGACAGCAAACATTGCTGCATATTCACCAGCATCAATTTTGCTTCCAGCAGGTGTTAAAACTCCACTAAATTGGATAAACGTCAGTAAGAATAATGACACAAGAGCATAGCTTGCATCTCTTCCTACAGCCGAAACAGAATAAATCCATTTCGTTTTCTTTGGCACTTTGTCGCCATCGTACGTTGCAAAAAATTTCATAAAAAATCCCCTTTCTATTTTTCTAAAAATTTTTCAATATCTTTTTGCACTACCCCTCTATTTTTAATAATAGAAGAATAGAAAATACCACTATTTCGAGGGGTCTTTGCAAGGGTTTTTGCATCAAAAGCAATTAATCCGAAGCGAGCACTCATCCCCTCTTTCCACTCCCGATTATCCATGAACGTCCAATGATAATAACGTGTAACATAATCTAAATCATGAATTTTAAATAAATGATCATAAATATATTGAGCTCTAAATTTATCATCTTTGTCTGCAGTTCCGTTTTCTGTAATATAAATTGGACATTTATACTGTTTGTGAAATTTTTCACAAACAATTCTAATTCCCTCAGGTTCTAAAGCCCATCCTAAATCATTAAGAGGCATTTTAGGATCAGGAGCAAATTTAAAATGTGACACTAAGTTTGTTTGGTAATAATTAATTCCCATAAAATCATAAAATTTTCCTTTTTTATGACCAACAAAACCTAAAGGAAAAATAAATTTTCCATAAGCCATCGCTTTGCTAATAGCGTCGTTAAAATATCTTGAAAATAAAAAAGCTTCAAATTTATAAAAAGGATTATATTTATTTTTTGGTTTAAAATATTGAATATGATTAGCAAAACCAACGATAGTAGTTGCGTCAATTTCTTTAATTTTTTTATAAGCTAAAATATGCGCTTTTGCTAAATTGGTCAGGCATTTGCAGGTCTTTTTGATGGATTTTTCTTCATTCAACCATTCACCAAAAAGATAACAATTGACTGCATAAACATTAGGTTCATTAATCGTACAATATTCTTTTACTAAACCTTTAAAAGCAGCAGCAACATATTCTACAAAACAAGCAAATATTTCTGGTGATTCTTTATTCAAAAAACCACCTTTATTTTCAAACCATATGGGATTAGAAAAATGATGTAAAGTCACTAAAGGTAATATTCCATTATCAATTAATCTTTGAATTTCATCCTTATAATGGTTTATTGCATCTTCATCAAAAACACCCTCAGTAGGTTCAATTCGTGCCCACTCAATACTTAAACGATAAGTTTGAAAACCCATCTTTTTCATTAAATCAATATCTTCAACATAGTTTTTGTAATGCATATTAGCAATAATAGGTGAACTATTATCTTTAGTTTTATCGCCATTTTTACTCCAATTGTACCAATTAGTGTTTTCACAACCTCCCTCAATCTGAGTAGCAGCTGTTGCAACACCTAAAAGCATATTAGGATTTAATTTAAATTCTTTCATACTTTACCTTTCTTTATAATAAACTCTAGCTTCGTAAGGATATAATTTATCGGTATTATGATTATTGTAATTTGATAACACAAGATTATATCCCTGAAGTTTATTCAAATATTTAAATTTAACATCTCTATCTTTAAAAGAACAAATAATTAAATATTCTTTGTTTTTCAAAATTCTTTTATAAGCGTAAACGCTATTGCCACCAACTTTAATTTCTTCGTAAATTCCATCACGAATGACCTCATTATCAAGTCTTAGATCAATCAGTGATTTATAATAATAGAAAACAGAACTCTTATCTTTAATAGCTTCTATAGTATTGATGGTTTTGTAATTTGAGCAAACATTTAACCAAGGTTTTACATTGGAAAAACCAGCATTTACTGAATCATCCCATTGCATAGGAGTTCTTGCATTATCTCTAGTAACATCAAGCATATGAGTGCGAATAATAGGTCTAAGGAAAATGTTTTTCTTAGCCATATTATTCATATTACGAATCTCAATATCGATCGTTTCGTCGATTGATTTAAAGTGAGGATTAGTCATGCCAATTTCTTGGCCTTCATAAATAAATGGTGTTCCCTGCAAGAAAAAGTACATTGTTCCCAACATTTTTGATGATACTTCACGAAACTCAGTATCGTCGCGTGTTCCAAATCTTCCAACACATCTTCTTTGATCATGGTTTTCTAAAAATAAAGAATTCCAACCAATATTATGCATTCCGTTTTGCCAATGACCAAAAACTTTCTTCAATCTTTTTAATTTAAATTTGCGGTACAAATATTTTATACCCATAAAATTATCGGTGTCTGTATGGTCAAAATTGAAGACCATACTTAATTCTTGTCTTTCAGGTTCAACAAGCAATATAGCTTGATCTATATTAGATAAAACAGTTTCACCAACTGTCATACAATCATAATTACTTAAAACATCTTTATACAATTCATGAAGATATTGATGCAATTTAGGTCCATTTATAAAATTCTTAGAACCAGTTAAAGCAATTTTAGGAAAAGAGGATTTAAATGTTTGAGTTTTACTAATTAATGTAATCACATCACATCTAAAACCATCAACACCCATATCAAGCCAAAAACGCAAAACATCTTTTATCTCTTCTCTAAGTTCAGGATTTTCCCAATTTAGATCAGGTTGTCCTTTAGCGAATAAATGTAAATAATAATCTTCGCTATCTCCAATTCTTTCCCAAGTACTGCCGCCAAAAAATCCACTCCAATTAGTTGGGGCTTTTTTACCATGATTCTTTCCTTTTTTAATAATATAGTAATCCCTGTATTTTGAATTAGGATTTTTAATAGCTTCTTTGAACCAATTATGTTCACTTGAAGTATGATTAACGACTAAATCCATTATTAATCTAATTCCACGTTTATGCATCCCATCCAGCATTTCTTTAAAATCATCCATTGTTCCGTATGGAGCATAAATTGTTTTGTAGTTACTGATATCATATCCGTTATCTTCTTGTGGTGAATCGTAAACAGGTGAAAGCCACACACAATTAACACCTAATTGTTGTAAGTAATCTAATTTCGAAATTATGCCCTTAATGTCGCCAATTCCATCACCATTTTTATCGCAAAAAGATTTTGGATAAATTTGATAAATAACGGAATTTTTATACCAATTTGTTTGTTTCATTATTTCTAGCCTTTTATTTTATAGAACCATTATAAACTTATTACTTACAAAATTCTTTAAAAACATTATTGTGCCGAATTAATATTCAAAAGAGAAAGCAATAATGGTAATATTACTTTAACAATTATAGGAGACAATTAATGCAACATAAAATGACTGCAGGACCACTTTTAAACGAAGATGGCAATCTTGCTGAACCGGGATACGCTTTTTCGCTTGTAAAAAATTATTCTAGAAAAGATATAAAAACTAGCAAATGGCGCATTAAGGAATGGGATTATTATTATTTTGGAAATAATGAATACGGAGTTGCTTTAACAATCGATGATAACGGATATATGTCTTTATCGTCTATCTCTTTTTTAGATTTTAAAGCCAAAAAACAAAAAACAGTTTCTAAAATAGGCGCCTTCCCTTTTGGTAAAGTAAATCTTCCTCCAACATCTGAAAAAGGTGACTTAAAAGTAAAAAAGAAAGGGTATTCGCTATTGTTTTTAAATGATGGTAATGTTCGTCACATAATTGCGACCATGAAAAATTTCGATAATAAACAAGATTTTTATTGCGATTTAGTTATAACAAACCATAATAATGATTCAATGGTCATTGCCACTCCTTTTGATAAGAATAAACATTTTTATTACAATCAAAAAATAAATAATTTAGAAGCTAATGGACTCATTAGAATTGGTGAGAAAGAAATTAAAGTAAATTCTTGGTTTGGAGTCCTTGACTGGGGAAGAGGAGTTTGGACTTATTCCAACACTTGGTATTGGTCTTCTTTATCTACAAAACAAGATGACCATTATATCGGTTTTAATCTTGGATATGGTTTTGGAAACAATAAAGCGGCCAGCGAAAATGTTTTGTTTTATGATGGTAAAGCTTATAAATTTGAAGATGTTGAATTTAAAATCCCAACAGATAGCAAAGGCAAAGATGATTTTATGAAACCTTGGATTATCGAATCTAAAAATAAAGATATTTATTTAACATTTACTCCGATATTAGATCGTTATGCCAATTCAGATATTTTAATAATTTCAAGTTTGCAACACCAAGTATTTGGTATGTTTAACGGATTTTTCATATTAAACGGAAAGAAAATTGAAATTAGAGATGTTTTAAGTTTTGCTGAAAAAGTTAAAAATAAATGGTAAATCAAAAACTTTTTTCTTTAATAAAAACTATTTAAATAAATAGAAAAACGATCAATTTAAAAAGAACTAAATTTATAAAGAACAAAAAAGCGGTTTAATACCGCTTTTTAAATTTAGCAATTTTGGTGGAGCTTACCGGGATCGGACCGGCGACCTCTTCCATGCCATGGAAGCGCTCTCCCAGCTGAGCTAAAGCCCCATACACCAAATCGCTTGATTATTATATTAAATCACTAACTTTAATTCAACTAAATATTTTGCTAATACCCTTCAAAAACTGCTTTTAAGCGCTGATTAAAAGTAAAAAAGATAAATTGTTATAAAAACTAAGTAGAGAACTTAAAAATTTTATTTTATTTCTTCTTTATTCTTATAATTAACTTTATAACCTTGTATGGAGATTATAAAGCCAGCAATTAAACATACTAAGCCAATACCATAAATAATCCAAAATAATGATACAAATAAAACACGCGAATCATTAACCCAAAAGCATGTTAATAAGAAAAAGAACAAAGTTAAACATTCGAGAACAAATGAGAAAATACCATAATTCTTACCATCACTTTTTCCGATGAATGTATAGATAATTTGAAGAGTCACTCCAGTTATTATCAACATTGATGCTGCAAACATAAAGCCACCGTAAGTATTCATATACATATATACAAACGCATTATCTACAGTTGCTAAAATATTAAATACTATACTTCCGATAATAAATAAGAAGGCAAGCGAAATGAACAAATAAGATAACAAAACAAGAATTTTGTAATCTCCCTTTTTGACAGGTTTAACTGCCACTTTCGCATTATCAATTGGTTTTGTATTTTCAATAGTAGAACCACAATAAACACAAAACTTACTACCATCTTGAATTTCTTTTTTACAATTTGGACAAATCATTATTTTTCTCCTTTTTTTAGACATTCAGGGCATATGCCGTAAATCTCTGTATTATGATCTATAATTTGAAAACCAGTTTCATGAGATATTTTTTTATTAGCTTCATGATATGGACATCCACTAATAATTACTTTTTTATGACACTTAACACAAACCAATACGTGTTTATCCATTGGAGTATTCAAAGAATAAACCGATTTCTTATCAGAACTAACTTCTTTCTTTATAATACCAGCTATTTCAAAAGAAAATAAGGAACGATAAATCGTAGATAAAGTAAAGTTACCATTACTTTTGATTTTTTCGAAAATTTCATCTGCAGTTAAAGGAAACTTTGAATTAGATAAAATAGATAAAATCGCTTCACGAGTTTTGGTTTTTTTCAAATTCATATAATTATATTATCATTCTTGTTGTAATTTTAATACAAAATAGTATTATTTAAATGCAAATGATTCGCAATTACAAACCATTTACAAAATTATGAAAAAAATATTCCCTATTTTATTATTAACATTGGTTTTAACTTCTTGCCAATCTAATCAAAATCAAATAGATAGTTCAAAACCAACTATCTACACTTCTTTTTATACAATTTATGATCTAGCTAAAAGAATTGTGAAAGATAAAGCGAATGTCATTAATCTATGTCCTTCAGGCACCGAGCCTCATGAATATACCCCAACTTCTAAGGATATAAGCAATCTATATGATGCAGATCTTATTTTTATAAACGGAATCGGTTTAGAAAGTTGGACAATTAATTTACCACAAGAAATCAATGATAAAATCAACATAGTTACTGATAGTATTTCAATCGAGCAATATGATGGGGTCAATGACCCTCATGTTTGGTTAAACCCATTAAACGCTATCATTGAGATGAATAACATTACAAATATAATGTCTAAATTTGATTCAACAAATGCTGATTTTTATTCAAAATCCCTTGCCAATGCCTTATATTTATTCAATTCATTAAACGATTCTTTTGAAAAAGATATTAAGAATTTTACTAATAAAAATGTTTTAGTTTCTCATGCTTTCTTAGGTTATTTCTGTAATCAATATGGTCTAAATCAAATTGCAATCAATGGTTTATCATCTGAGAGCGAACCAACTCCTTTAGAAATTGAGAAAATATATAAAGCTATTGATGAATATAATATTAAAACAATTTATGTTGAAGAATACGAATCTCCAGCAATAGTTACTTCAATTGCAAAAGAAAAAAAATGCACAATTTCAACTTTAAATCCTTTAGAGACTTTGACAGATGAAGATCAAAAAAACGAAGATTATATAAGTGTAATGATTAATAATTTTAATAATCTTAAAGAAGGAAATAAATAAATGATTAAATTAGAAAACGTTAGTTTCTCCTTTAAAAGTGAACCAATTTTACAACACCTCAATTTAAATGTTAACGATGGAGAATTCATTGGAATAGTTGGACCAAATGGAGCAGGAAAAACTACACTAATTAAATTAATTTTAGGAATCCTTAAACCAACCGAAGGAAAGATTATAAAAACTGATAAGTCGATTTCCTACGTTTCTCAAACAACCGGAATAAGCGATACCTCAATGCCTTCAACTGTTCAAGAAATTGTAAGTTTAGGATTAACAAAGAATAAGCCCGCAATTTTTAATCATAAGAAAAACAATGAGGCTTTACAGGGGATTTTGAAGGAAACTGGTATTTTAGAACTAAGAAATAGATTAATTACTGAACTCTCTGGAGGTCAATTACAAAAAGTAAAAATTGCTAAAGCTTTAATCTCTTCTCCATCTTTAATTGTTCTTGATGAACCAGATGCCGGAATGGATGAAAAAAGCCATTCTAATCTCATCAAAACCATAAACTCTTTAAATAAAGAAAGAAAAATTACAATCATTTTTATATCTCATCATATGGATGATTTAATAAATGCTAATCACATATATTTAGTAGATAACAAGAGCGTAACTGAACTCAAAGGAGGCGAGAATTATGTTTCAATATAAATTCATGATAATCGCCTTTATTGTTGGTGCCCTTTTAGGTGTAATAATCCCTCTTGTTGGATCAACAGCAGTTTATAAAAGACTTTCTAATACTGGGGATGCTTTAGCTCACACTTCTTTATCTGGTGTTGCAATTGGATTAGTTGCTGGATTAAATCCTCTAATCACTTCTTTAATTATGTGCTTAATTTCTATCTTAATTATTGAATTTATCAGAAAGAAATTTTCAAAATATGCCGAAATGGGCGTTGCTGTCGTTCTTTCAGCCGGAATAGGAGTTGCTGGAATACTAACCAGTTACACTAATGTTTCTAATTTTGATAGTTATTTATTTGGATCAATTTTACTTATTGATGATACAGAATTATATTTAGTTATTGGTCTATTTGTTTGTGTTGTTTTATTTTATGTATTATTCGACAAACAAATATTAGCCACTATTTACAATGAAGAAGAAGCTAAAGTTCAAGGAATAAAAGTAAATTTAATTAACTTTACTCAATCTATTCTTTTAGCATTAACAATAGCTTTATCAGCTAAAACAATTGGTTCTTTAATTGTTTCTTCGCTAATTGTTTTACCAGTTGCTACCGCATTGCAACTTAAACAAAGTTATAAAATTACAATGTTTAGTTCTTTAATTATTTCTTTAGTATCTACTCTTACCGGAATTACTTGTTCGTATTATTTAGACATAAAACCAGGCGCCACAATCATTATTGTTTCAGTTATTCAATTACTTATTTTCTTATGCATAAAACCAATAATAACTTACGCTCAAAAACGAAAATCCCTTGCATAGACCTATTATTTTTTATTGGCTAGTTCTTTAACAATCTTAGAAAGTATCTCATAACCTTCAGTAAAATCTTCAGTATTTTGAACTGCTTTTTCCATAGGGCACATATCTGTTTTGCATCTATTTACAATATTTTCAGTTGAAATATCGTATTTAATAAAGACGCCACGATTAAATAAATATTTATAACCTTCTTTACTAATTATTTTTGAATAAACATTTTCAATTCCAGCATAACAAACGAGCATAGCAGCAGCCTTGCCAATAATTCTATCAGCAAGAGAAAATCCTTGCAAAGATACATTCTTTTCTATCAAACTTAGCAAAGGTTTAATTCCGCTTGATTGTAATTCATAAACAATTTCGCCCTTTACTAAAACGCAAGTATTGTCCCCTACTAATAAAGATTCAGCTTTTTCTAAGTCGTTCATATATGCTCCCCTTAAATAAATAACACATTGGCGTCCTTGATGGAATTCGAATCCATGACCTACCGCTTAGGAGGCGATCGCTCTATCCAGCTGAGCTACAAGGACATATTTAATATTCTAATCTTATAGCAATCAAATATCAAAATAATGACATCTGTCCATTATCGAAATTATTGTCCGTATCTTCTGGAAGATCTTTTAAAACACCAAGAGCTTTTAAGTCTTTTATGTTTGTTTGTGAAAGACCACTTCTCTTTTTAAGATCTTTAAAACTCGAGAAAGGTTTTTCGCTTCTTGCTTTCATTAAAGAAGTGCCTGCCGCATCACCTAAACCATCTAGAACTTTAAATGGTGGGATTAATTGATTATGTTCTTTATCGATAACAAAATTCGTTGCATCCGATTTTTCTAAAGAAATGTTTGCAAACGAATAACCTCTCTCAAGCATTTCAAGACAAACATCAAGTGAAGTAATAATGTTTTCTTCTTTATTGGTTAAAGCTTCAGCACCAAAACCTTTTTTATTCTTTCTTTCATTAAGTTCTTTTAAACGATTATAAATAGAATCAATTCCGCCAATCATCGCATTAATATCGTAGTTATCGCATCTAAGAGTAAAAAATGTTGCATAATACTCTAATGGATAATAAACCTTATAATAAGCAACTCTAATAGCCATATTGACGTAAGCGCAAGCATGTCCTCTAGGAAACAAATAAACAATTTTTTTACAAGCCTCAATATAATATTCAGGAACACCAAATTTTTTCATTAAATCAATCTGGCTATCCTTTAAAAATTTATCTTTTTTACGAACAGTTTCCATAATAACGAAGGCTTCATGAGATGGCATACCTAATCCAATTAAGTAAGTCATAATATCGTCTCTACATCCGATAACATCGTGGAACCCAATTACTCCATTCTTAACTAAATCTTGTTGATTATTCGCCCACACGTCAGTTCCGTGGCTCAATCCAGAAATAATTAATAAATCATTAAAAGTAACAGGTTGAGTTTCTCTTAACATGGCTCTTGTTAACTTTGTTCCGAATTCTGGCAAACCTAAAGCTCCATTATCTGGTTTTAAATATTTATGTTGTAAATGCAAAGCATCATCAGTAGTAAATAAAGATAAGACTTTTTTATCATTAAATGGAACACTAAAACAATCATACCCAGATAAAACTGACATCATTTTTGCAGCTTGAGGATCAACGTGACCCAACATATCAAATTTTAAAATTGTGTCATGAACAGAACCGAAATCATAATGGGTTGTCATCCATGTTGAATTTGGATCGTTAGCAGGATATTGAACAGCGCAAAAATCATTGACATCATGGTCACGAGGAACAACAACAATTCCGCCTGGATGTTGTCCGGTAGTTCTTTTAACTTCACAGCACCCATAAGCATTAGCACTAACCCAGGCTGAATTAGCAGAAATATGGAATTTTTCGAAATAATTCTTTACATAACCGAAAGCAGTTTTAAATTGAACAGTACCAATTGTTCCTGCTCTAAAAACGTGATCTGCACCCAACAATTCTTTGGTAAATAAGTGAGCTTTTGGTTGGAAATCAGTTGGGAAATTTAAATCGATATCAGGTGTTTTTTCAGCTTCAAATCCTAAGAATGTTTGGAACCATATATTTTGTCCATCTGCTTCCATTAATGTTCCACATTCAGGGCATAATTTATCTGGTAAATCAAAACCAGACATAATATCTTTTCCTTCATAAAGCTCAAAATGTTTGCAATGAGGGCATCTATAATGTGGAGGAAGAGGATTAACTTCAGTAATTCCAGACATTGTTGCTGCAAAACTACTACCGACTGATCCTCTACTACCAACTAAATAACCAGCCTTGTTTGTCAAGCTAACAAGTTTATGAGAAATATAATAAATAACGGCATATCCGTGGGAAATAATACCATCAAGTTCAGTTTCTAATCTATCTTCAATGATTTTAGGAAGAGGATTTCCATACAATTCATGAGCTTTATTAAAACATAAATCACGAAGCATATTTTCACAATTATCAATTTTTGGAGGGAATATTCCTTTTGGAATTGCTCTAACATTATCATCAACCATATTAAATATTTTGTTTGAATTAGTGACAACGTATTCAAATGCTTTGTCTTTTCCAAGCCAAGCAAAACATTCAAGCATTTCTTCAGTATTTCTAAAATGTTGATCAGGATTTGGATAATAATATTTTCCTTCAGAAAAATGTTTTAGTGGATGCAAAGCACCACCAACTGCGCTTGATTCAATAAAAATATCACGATATTTTTTATCATCAGGATTCAAATAATGACAATCACCAGTAGCAACAATTAATTTATTTTGTCGATTAGCTTCATTAATAATGTCCATTACATTTGCTTTTAAATTTTCAGGACTTGGCACTTCGCCTCCGTATACTAAATATGAATAATTCTCTAATGGTTGTATTTCGATATAATCGCAATTTGAAATGGCTTGAGCTAAAGCCTTACCATTTCTTCTTAAAGCGCAATAAAAAACTTCACCATTGGCACATGCACTTCCAATAATAAGGTTATGTCTATATTGTTCTAAAAGTTCTTTTGGAACAAAAGGATGAGCTCCAATATGATTTATGTGAGATTCAGAAATAATATGATTAAGATCAATTATGCCTTGTACATTTTTAGCTAAAACAACAGTATGGTAACCACCTCTATTCCATTTTTTAAGGTACTCATAACACATCTCTAATTTCGAAATCCCCTGCAAAGAGTACTTATTTTTTGAATTTTCGCTTTGTAGCTTTGCTTTTAATCTGTTCTTTAAAACAAACCAACAATTAGCTAATACTTCAGCATCGTAATCTCCTCTATGCGCGCTATCTTGATCATAAGAGACTTCGCATCGAGATGCCACTGCTCCTAAATTATGTTTCATATTTTCAGGATTTAAAAAGTGCGAAATAGCTAAAGTATCAATTGCTGAAAACTCTAAGGAAGGAAAACCGTTATTTTCTATTTCTTCGTTTAAAAGATTGTAATCGAATTCAATATTATGAGATACCAAAATAGTATTAGGATCATTTCCGATAAACTTTAAGAAACTAGGAAGAGCATCCTTAATTTTTGGACAATCTTTGACAAGTTCATTAGTTATTTTGGTTTTACTAGCAATAAAATCACTGATTCTAATTCCAGGATTAACCAACTGATCAAAATGATCAACAACAATTCCGTTTGCAATTTTAACAGCACCAATTTCAGTAATGCGGTCATAACGAATATTTAAACCAGTTGATTCAAGGTCAAATACAATATAGGTTGCTTTATCTAAATCAATATCTCTTGGTTTTAATGAACATTGAAAATAATTATCAATAACATATAATTCTGAACCATAAATGATTTTAAGACCATATTTACTAGCACAATCATCCGCTTCAGGGAAGGCTTGAACAACACCATGATCAGTGATTGCAAAACCTTTCATTCCCATATTTTTTGCTAATTTACAATAATCAGCAACAGATGGCAAACCATCCATTTCACTCATATGGGTATGAAGATGTAGTTCAACTCTTTTATTAATTTCCTTATCTTCTCTAATTAAATCAGGAGGTAAAATCGTAAAAGTATGACAAATAATACAAGGAGTATGTGAATATTTATCAAGATCTACACGGCCTTTAATTTTTACATTAACTCCAGGAGCTAGTGAATCAATCAATTCTTTAGTTATTGAACGACCTTCAAAAATAGTCGCATATATTGCAGCAACATTATCTTTTATTCCGATTTTTGCAAAAATCTTACCTTTTTTTGTGGTTCGAACATCAACCTCAAACACTTTACCATCAACATCGACAGCACCGCTATTTTCGTCAATATTTTCAATTGCAAAAGGTGAATAATCTCCACGTCTATAAAGTTCGCGAGTTCTCTTTTCTTGTTCGTTTTTATAAAAAGTTTCTTCGTATTCATTAACGGCTTTAGCTTTGCTTTGTTCTTTAGCTTCGTTATGTAATATTTCTTCTTCAGTAAGTTCAACTTCGGGAGCTTCTTCATTTATTGGTTCATCAACTGTATCCTCTTCAACAGGACATTCTTTTTCGAAAGGTTTTTCATTAACAAATAGTTTTAAATTAAAATGATAATTAATTACTTTAAAAATATCCTTTAAATCATCAAGAAATAAATAAAATTCTTCCGCTCCATCATCATTAGGAAAATCAACAACACATTCTGATCCGTTGAGCAAAACTTTAAAATCAGCTTCAATAAAGAACCTATTAAAATAAAAATCTTTAATTAATTTTTCAATATCTTTACAAGTTATGTCTGTCCCATATGTAAAATCGATATTACATTTATATTTTATTTGTTTAGTACCTAATAAATATTGATCAAGAAGACCAAAATCCCATGGAGTCTCTTTTTTTATGCAAAACATAAAGAATTGATCATCAACAGATGATTTTGAGCAAGAAATAAATTCCATATCGAAATCATCGGTATTCGAAATACCGATCGACTCTAAAAATCTGATCATTCTTTCGGTAGTTGCCACGGCTTAGAACATCCTTACAATATCAAATATAAATATTACAATAGCTAAAGCAAACAATAATCCCAAACCAACATAAGAGAATATACCTTTAACTTTAGTAGGAATTTTCCATTGCTTATAAGTATCATTATTATTATCACTTCCGATGGTAACTTCAGCATCGGTTTTATTAGAGGCAACATCTTCTCCGTTAGAAATTTCTATATTGTTTGAATTAGCAGCCAACGCTAATTTTTCTTTCTTTTTCTTATTAAATCTAGCCTTCTTAAATCCGTTTCCGATAGCTTCAATAATCTCAACTAAAATTTGCCAGCCATCTAGACCTGGGAAAGGTAAAAGATTAAATAAAGCGAGGTTAACACTGATCATTCCCCAATTAAATAAGTAAACATAAAATGGATTATTTAATAATGTGGAAGAAGTAGCATTTAAGATAGCTACTGGTCCGCCGACATTGCTCCATCCTTGGCCAACAACTAAATTACCGAGAGCTTCTACAATAGCCGAATTTGATTTGACCCATAATTTACCAGCTGAACCAAAAGCGTCCCATCCAAGCCAAACGGAATATTGAAACAGTGATAAACCAAATGAATTAAAAACATCATTAGTAAAATCAGGAGTTAAAGTAGCATTATAATGATTAACAATTTCTTTGTTATTCATATGTGTAAACGATAAATTGAATCCACCAGCATTCTTAATTAAAGTTTGACTCGATTCAACAGTGTTTAATGCGGCATCAAAAGTGCCATCTTCTAATAAAATTGGAACATATAATTCGACTGCTTGAGTTCCAACAACGGCTTCATTATTAGAATTATAAGTAACAGGATAAACCGATTGTAATTTTGAAGGATAAATTTTTACATAGTCGCTATAATTCAAATTATTCAAAGTGAAATTGCTCACATCAGAAACTAAAGAATAAGTTTTATCTCCTTCCACACTTAGTGGAGCAACAACAAATTCTTTTGTCGAAGCGTCGTATTTTGTGTTATAAAGGGTGACAATTGTATTATTTTTACTATCTTTATATTTAAAACTTAAAGAATTGATAGTTGAATAATCTTTAGTTACAAAAGTTTCTACATCATCTTTAGAAGGTTGAAAATATAACAATTCATCATTAGTGATTGGAGTAACGCCATCTTCTTGATAAATTTTTAAAGCAGTAGATTCAGTAGTTGAATCATAAGAGACAATATTTCTATAAGTAATTTCTTGAGGAAAACATCCATAACCAATTAAAAAGATCAAATATGCCAAAATAAAATTCATTACAATACCAGCTGAAAAAATTATTATCTTTTTCCATCTGCTAATTCCTGATAAACTTCTTTCTTTTCCAATATTTTCTGTACCTTCAGGTACATCTTCGTCTTCCCCATACATCGCAACGTATCCACCTAATGGTACAATACCAATAGAGAATGTGGTTTCGCCTTTTTTTCTTTTTATTTTAACGATTTTTGGTCCAAAACCAATTGAAAAATCACTACAATAAACCTTAAACGATTTAGCAGCAATAAAATGTCCTAATTCGTGTATTGTAACTAATAAACCTAACCCTACTAAAAAAAGCACAATGCCAAGAATTATTTCCCACCATTGTCCTTTTAAGAATGAATTTGCTAATATAATAAATTTCATCAATAATTTCCCTTCGTAACTAAATAATCTACCGCTTTTCTAACTTTTTTATCTATAGAGACTATGTCTCTTATAGATACATTTTTTCTAAAATGGTACTTATTCATTATTTTATCAATTAATTTTTCTATATCAACATAATTAACCGACCCATTTAGAAAAAGGTTAACTGCTTCTTCGTTTGCAGCATTTAAAACTGCGCCAGCATCGCCTTTTTGCTCGATTACAAACGTGGAATATTTGAGTAAAGAAAATTTGTCATAGTCCATATTTTTTAAGCCATAATTTTCTAAATTATTTACTTCAATATCACTTAAATCTATATCTTCATTTAAAGCTTTTGCTAAAGCATACCTAATTGGGACTAACATTGTTGCTTTTCCAACATTTGCTTTAACTTTACCATCTTTAAAACAAACATAAGAATGAACAAAAGATTTTCGATCAACTTTAATTTGAATTTTATTGTAGTCAAAACCAAACAAATAATATGCTTCAATAACTTCAAAACATTTATTCATCATAGTAGAAGAATCTATAGTTATTTTTTTACCCATTGACCATGTTGGATGATTCAAAGCTTGTTTTAAAGTTATATTTTTAAAATCTTCTTTTTTAGTGTCAAAAAAAGGTCCACCACTCGCTGTTAAAACTATGTGATCAACATCAGACACTTTCTCATTTTCTAAACACTTTGAAATTGCAACATGTTCGCTATCGATAGGAACAAGTCTACCATGGCCATCTGCTAATAAGGTATTTATGAACTCGCCACCAACGACCAAACTCTCTTTATTGGCTAAGCAAAGTGTTTTATCTTTTTTTAAAACTTCAATCGAAGGTAAAAAACCATTAAAGCCAGATAAGGCATTAATACAAATATCAAATTCACATTTTTGAACAAGTGAAAGAACAGAATTAGAGGAATATATACATTCGATATTTTT
>Ga0172377_10001685_pt1 | contig 22473 bp, 21 predicted proteins | sample Pumphouse3metaG_FD_119749 | JGI IMG/M metagenome (GOLD analysis project Ga0172377, IMG submission 119749) | Leachate microbial communities from a municipal landfill in Southern Ontario, Canada - Pumphouse #3 metaG | ecosystem: Engineered > Solid waste > Landfill > Unclassified | place: Canada... | reverse complement strand
TTCAAAAACAATCATGGCGTAACCGTCAATTTTGGGAACCGTGACTTCAATATAACCGTCATCCGTAACCGTAAACGGCAAGTCCTGTTTCCGGGGCGCAAGATATATTTTAGTTATTTTCCGTTCATCCTGTCGCAAGGAGAATTTCACATTGGACAGCTTAAGCGGCTCTTCGACTATCTGGGTATTCCCCCGGAGTTCTGGAAGATAGGAAAGCAGATGTACGATCCTGCGTTCCGGTTGTTCCGTAATAAACATCCGGGCGAAGGAAGGCAGATTTTCCGGTTCTTCTCAAAAATCTGTATTACTGTCGCAGCTGTTTTTCCGGGTTGGTGTTTTGCCTTTCGGCTTACAAGTCAAGTCGAAAAAGCCGCATAACGGAGCTGCGCTCCGGCCCTACGGGCACTTATAGGCTTTTTTACTTGACTTGACGCCCCGGCAAAAAGACTGGTGAACAGTTCAAAAACAAAAAACAATGTTTTTGTTTTTGAAGACAGTGCTCTCTTTCGCTTTTAATTGAGCTGTCAAGTTTTGGAGCGTATAAATAGCGAACGAAGTGAGCGGTTTATGCCGCGGAAAAACTTTACTGCGATTGAAAAAGCGGTACGACATTGGCGGCATTAACGGTTTTTGCGTTCCGTTACAGATTTTTGAGAAGAACCAAAAAATTAAAAATTTTTTCCCCTTCTTCTTTATTTTCTTTGTATCTACATGAAAATCAAGAGTTAATTTATAAGCTCTGAATTTGGGTTATGTTTCCGGAAATTGTCTACGGCAAGTTTTTTATTGAGATTAGCGTAGCAATAGAGGCAGTTGTGCGGGCAGGTGTCGTAAGCGCCGATATCCGTGCTTTTGACGCAGCCGCATTCCTGCCGCTGATTTCTATCTTTCCGCAGTTTGAGCGTCCGCCCGGCTATCCGTGAAATCAATTCGTCGTCAATGCATTTCGCCGGTTTTATGCCGAGCGCTTTGAAGTCAGCGGTTTCAGCACAGGTTTCGATTTTTATATTATGCGCCCTGCCGACGGCGGCGACTTCCCCGGCAATTCTGAACATTTCATCGGAGTCCGGGACCCTGAATTTGACTCCGCTCATATTGCGTTCACATTTTTTGTATAGGTCCAGAAAACTTATAATGCATTTTTCCGTTCTTCCGCATAAACCGGATGCCGTCAGTTCAAAGTGTTTGAGATGGTGCGAATAATTGAATTTTTCCGTAAAAAAGATCGGGTCATAGCGCCAGATCACCTTTTCCGGCCCGATCAAATCGGAGAGCCGTTTAAAAGTATCAATAACCTGCGGTTTCGGAGGCACTCCGGGCTCAATGGACTCATCGTAAGAAGTAATGGTAATCAGGAAATAATAATTGTATTCCCGAAGTTCCGGCAGGCGCCTGATGATGTTGCCGGGATTTTTTGACCAGAAAACAATACAGTCCACGATTTCCGGTGACAGGTCGATTTTCGAGATCTGCTTTCCGTTAAAAGGATTTCTGACCAGCACATAACCGGCCCGAATCCGGTTAACGAACCATTCGGAATAAAAAGCCGGAATGTCCGTTCTTCTGCTTGCACTGATAATCATGTCTTTAACATGAAAGTCTTTGTCCCGATTTTTTTACAACAGTTCCGCCGCTTTTGCCGCGAGTTCGCTGCGTTCGCTCTTTTCAAGGGTCATATGACCGTGAATATCCAGTCCTTTCATGCGTTCGACTGTATAAGTCAGGCCGTTACTGGAAGAATCCAGGTACGGGTTGTCGATCTGGTTCGGGTCGCCGGTGAGCACCATTTTAGTTCCGTCCCCGGCGCGGCTGATAATGGTTTTGACTTCGTGCGGCGTTAAATTCTGGGCTTCATCGACAATAACGAACTGGCGAGGCAGGCTGCGGCCGCGGATATAGGTTATCGCTTCAAGCTCAATGGTATGATTGACGATCAGGTTATCGGTTTTTTTGCTGGAAACGTGATCTTTTTTGTCGGATTTATCCGAATGCATCAGGTAGTCGAGATTGTCGAAAATCGGCTGCATCCAGTGGCTGAGCTTTTCGTCCTTGTCGCCCGGCATGAAGCCGATGTCATTTCCCAGCGGGACGATCGGGCGTGAAACCAGAATTTTTTCGTAGCGGTTCTGGTGCAGGACCAGATCGAGAGCGGCGGCAAGCGCCAGCAGGGTTTTTCCCGTCCCGGCTTTACCGACCAGAGTTACCAGTTGAACCGCCGGATCGAGCAGGATATCCAGCGCCATACGCTGTTCCCGGTTGCGCGGAGATATGTGAACCTGAGTGTTATCCAGGTGCGGATCAACCAAATGCAGCATGCCGTCTTCTTTCAGGCGGGTAATAGCGCTTTTCTTGTTGTTTTCTTCCGACTCAAGAATAAAAAACTCATTGAAAAATCCTGAGATTCCCTCTATTTCAATAATTTTACTCTGGTATATCTCATTGATTATGTCCTGCTTGACGCTTATCGTCTGATGCCCCGTAAACAGTTTGTCATAATCGACTTTTTCCCGCTCAAAATCCATTACTTTAAGGCCCAGGGCATCGGCTTTCAGGCGCAGATTAATGTCTTTGCTGATGAAAATAACGTTTTTACCCTGGAGATGCAGCGCCATGGCGACCCTGAGAATACGGTTGTCGGCTCTTTCCATGGAAAAAGTTGAATTAAATATCTCGTCCAGTTTCGTATTGACTTCCGGGGCGGTTCTTCCGGCGGAGGTGATGGTTACTTTGCCGGTCGCCAGCGAACCGGTCCTGGCGAGGGACACGCCTTCGCCGAGATGGCCTTTTTCGCGCAGGGCGTCAAGGGTCCTGATCACCTGCCGGGCATTTCTGCCTAATTCATCCTGATATTTTTTAAATTTATCGAGCTCTTCAATAACCGCCATCGGCAGTACGATGTCGTTATCTTGAAAGGATTCCAGACTTTGGGCGCTGTGCAAAAGCACATTCGTATCCAGGACGAACGTTTTTACAGACATAAACATCCTCAGGGTTAATTGAATTTCGGTTGTAACGGCAGGAATTTTTCATATAATAAAAATACACTTCTTCAAATCAAAATGCAATCGGTTTTCATATATTTTTTGAGGCAGGGGCAAAGCTCTCTTTTGGCCGGGAGCATTATTTAATATCCTTAACATTGAAACTACAGACCGCGAGTAATGAAAAACTGAATATGTAAAAAGCCAGAACGCTTATATTCCTGCCGAGCCGGTGCCAGGGAATTTCCGCCAGCCAGATGCCGCCGCAGCCGTTCATCACCTGTGAAAGAAGGTAGGGTTTTATTTCCGCGGCGAAAGGCAGTTGCCCCACGATAAAACAAACGAAATATACGGTCAGGGCCGCAACTGTCGCGGCGGTGGAACTGTTAAAAAGCGTCGAGAAGAAAAGCGCCACGCTTCCCAGCGCCATCAGTGAAAAGGAATAGTAAAAAGCCGTACAGAAATACCTTATTAAAGCATCGGGGCCGGTCATCAAGGTTATATCGTTGCCGAGCTTGAAACCGGTCGGGAACACCAGTTGAGTCGGGTTGTAGCCCAGCAGGGCTATTCCGATGAGTACGCCGATAACCGCGAAATATATGCAAAGCAGCAGGTTCAGGTTGTACACAGCGAATATTTTTGCCATGACAATGCTGGTCCGCGAACGCGGGCGGCCGGCATGCAGTTTTAAACTGCCCTGCTGAATCTCCCCGGCAATTACCCCGCCGGCCAGCGTGCAGATAAAAATCGGCATCAGCACCAGGAAGGTCGGCATCAGGCCGGCGCGGGAAAAAAACAGGCCGTCAAGATAGTCGAGAATATCCACATCGAACTGGTTGGCGCGTAAGTTACGTTTGATAAAGTGCAATTTGGAAGTCTTGAAGGAAAGGTAGCACAATCCCAGGAAAAGCATATGCCCCACCAGGACAATATAATTTTTTTTCTGGGATTTAAGCTTTATTATCTCAAACCATATTTCTCTGATCATAATGAGTCCTTACGGTTTGTTTTTTCCATGAAAAAGCTCTCCAGGTCTTTCCGTTTCGTCTGCAGGGAACTTATTTTAAAACCGTTTTCCACCAACAGCGCGTTTACTTCCGCGGCGCATGGCCTGCTGACTTCCAGCCGGATTTTATCATAGCAGTTCTCGACAAAAGTAATCGGCAAACTGCCTTCATCCGCCGTGTGTTGGAGGAATGCGGCGCTTTCCGGAATTTTGTCGGCAACGAGTTCCACGCAGGTTTCGTTTTCCAACAGTTCGCTCATAGCGCCGAAAGCAATGATTTTTCCTTCATTGATGATAACGACTTTCGAACATATATTTTCTATTTCGCCGAGCATGTGGCTGGTTATCAGGATAGTGGTGCCGAACTGACGGTTGTATTCGCGGACAATCGAGCGGATTTCAATAATTCCGCCCGGATCGAGACCGTTTGTCGGTTCGTCGAGGATAATGAATCGGGAATCGGGGAGCAACGCCAGCGCGATGCCGAGGCGCTGTTTCATGCCGGTCGAAAAACTGCCGACTTTCTGGTCAAGATAAGATTTAATGTCAATGAATTCAGCGATTTCCTCAAGCCTGCGTTCATATTCTTTGCCTTGTCCGCCCGACAGGATTTTCAGGTTGGTGCGGGCGCTTAATTCGGCATGGAAAGCCGGCCATTCGATGATCGCGCCGAGATTGGCCATCGCCTGGCGGTGCTGCCGGTAAACGTCATAACCGCAGACCGTAACCGAGCCGGAACTGGGCCAGATCAATCCGACGATCATTTTCAGGAGAGTGCTTTTCCCCGCGCCGTTAGGGCCGATCAGCCCCAGGATATCACCGGAATCTATGTCGAAGGAAGCGCCGTCAACCGCCAGTTTGCGGCCGAAGCGTTTTGACAGGTTTTCACAACTTAAAATCATTTATCCTTGTCCAGGTCCTGCAGGGCGCGGGCGTTCAGGTAAAGGTAATTGCGCGAGTTTGAATCTCCGTACTTGCCGTGAAAATTGTCGTAATCCATCAGGATCGGAGATTTGAACCCCATTACTTTCAAGGTTTTTTCATCCGCTTTCATTCCGTTTATCCCAAGCTGTGACTGCCATTCGTAGCTAGTGCCTTCCGCCTTGAAAAACTGCCGGTTGGGATCGGCCGGGCAACAAAATATTTCCCGGTTTTTGTTGGCATAATTCAGTAAAACATCGACAATGCACGGCAGGTTTTCCTCTCCGGCGGGTGGGTTGGAAGGCTTCATGGTGCAGCAGGGCATGATGAAACGATTGTCGGACAGGTACATGTTTAAAGCCAATCCTATCTGTTTTAAATTTCCGATGAAGGCAATTTGTTGGGCTCGACGTCTTGAAGAATTTAAAGCCGGCAGCAGCAGGGCGGCCAGAATTCCTATGATGGCGAGCGTTACGAGCAATTCGATGAGTGTGAAACGATTTTTTCTAATCATCATAAAGACCTCAAAGTTTTTACCCAGAGTTTAGTAACGGGAGCGAATTCCCGACGTTCTTCCGGGGTCAGTTTGGAAAACATGACCTTATTTACTTCTTCAACCGCCGCTTGGCCCTCGGCCGTATCCAGCCGTGAACGCAGCCGTGATTTTTCTTTGGCAGACATTTTTTGTACTCTCGAATATGATTCTTCAGCGCGTTTCTGAATGGAACCAAGGAGTTTTTTCCGGTCTTTTTCCGGCAGCAGGCGCATCTGTTCGAGGCTGCTGTTGAAGGCGCGCCGTAATGCTTCAATCCTGATTTTCGAACGTTCAGCTTTCGGATAGGATTTCAGTTGTTTGCGCAGGTGTTGCAGGACGTCATGCCGGTCGCGGCGGTTGGTCTGGGGAGAAAAGGCAGAAGCCAAAGCGCCGGTAAGTTCTTCCCGGTTCCAAGTCTGTTTCGCGATGATCTGGGCTGAACTAAGGGCTTCCGGTTCCGTGGTAAAAATAAAAAAACAGAGAACTGTTATTATCGGAACACTTATCAATAAAGGAATTATTAATGCTTTTAAACGCGTATTCAGTACCATAAAATAACTCCAAAACTACACTATAAATAAAGATTAGCATGACAAAAACAAATTTCAACAATTCGCCGCACTATTTTTTGCTTTTATTGTCATCCCGGAATTTATCAATTCAAGGTATCTTTATCTCAGCTTCAAAACGAAGCGGGCATGGTGCAATGCCGGGGCTCTCTGCTATTTGTTCATTCAATGTTCAATGTTCAATCAGAAATTATTCCTGACTCGCGAGAATTTTCGGCAGTTCGCTCAGCTTGTCTATTGTTATGAGTTTTTCGTGGTTGCAGTCATAATTCTCCACGTGTTCGTGTTCCCATGTGCCGGGATAAGGAATATATACCGCCCCGGCGTTGAGCTCCAGAACCGGGATTATGTCCGAACGCAGGGAATTGCCGACCATTATGAATTCTTCCGGCTTCAGGTTCAGACGCCTGAACAGGTTCCGGTAATCCTTGACTTTTTTATCGCTCAGGATTTCAATATGGTGAAAATATTCCTGCAAGCCGGAGTCCCGCAGTTTCCGTTCCTGCTCCATCAGGTCGCCTTTGGTTATAAGGATCAGGCGGTATTTGTCTTTGAGCTGTTTCATCACTTCTTCGGCGGAATCCAGCAGTTTCACCGGCATGGTAAGCAGTTTCCTGCCGAGCAGAACAATCTTTTCAATACTGACGGCGTCAATCCGGTAATCAGACAGCAGGCATGCGGCCTCCACCATCGACAAGGCCAGGGATCGTGCCCCGAAACCGTAAACCGGGAGGTTTTCCACCTGTATCCTGTGGACAGTTTTGCGGGATTTCGCGGGTGGGCAATAAGGTTCCAGGATATCCGAAAAAGCGTTGATGATTTCATCGAAATGCGGCTGGTTTTCCCATAAAGTGTCGTCCGCGTCAAAAGCAATTACTTTTATTCCGCTTTTCATGGCCTACAACCCGCGAAACGCTAAATCTGTAACTTCCGGGGATATCTTATTAAGCAGTTCGAGAGAGATGTTCAGGGCGTCCCTGGCGTTTGAACATCGCAACGCTTTTTCCGCCGCGACTTCGGCTTCATGCATTTTCAGTTTGCGGATGATGCGCCTTACCGCGCCGAGGGACATTGGAACCATACTCAACTCGTGAACGCCCATGCCGAGCAGCAGCGGCACATATTGCGGGCAGCCGGCCATCTGGCCGCAGACGCTGACCCATATCCGGTTTTGTTTAGCCGCGTCAACGACTTTTTTTATCAAATGCAGGATTGCCGGATGGGTCGGTTCATAAAGATAGGACACCCTTTCGTTATCGCGGTCAATGGCAATCGTATACTGGATCAGGTCATTGGTCCCGATGCTGAAAAAATCCACCATTTTGGCGAGATGGTCGGCCAGCAAAGCGGCGCCGGGGGTTTCGATCATAACGCCGATTTCGATATCACGGTTGAAGGGGAGTTTTTCCTTGAACAGTTCTTCTTTAAGTTCTTCAATAATTTTCTTGACTTCGACAACCTCTTCCACGCATGAAATCATCGGCAGCATGATTTTCAGGCCGCCTTTGGCCCCGGCCCGGAGCAGAGCCCTTAGCTGTGTACGGAAGATGTCCCGGCATTCATGAAGGCACAACCTGATCGCCCGGAGTCCCAGGAACGGGTTGGCTTCCTGCCTGAGAGACAGGTTTTCGCAATATTTATCGCCGCCGATATCCAGCGTCCGGACAACGACCGGTTCGCCTTTCATTTCTTCGATCAGGGTCGTAAAGGTCGCGACCTGGGCTTCCTCGGTGGGCAGGTCCGCCCGGCCCATGTACATGTATTCGGTGCGGAACAAACCGACGCCGCTGGTTCCGTATTTTTTTGCGGTATGGATATCGTCAAGGGTTTCGATATTTGACGCGAGTTGAATCGTGAACCCGTCAAGGGTTTCGGGACGCAGGCGGCTTTCGCGAATAAGGTCTATGTAAAAACGGCCTTCTTCTTTGGCTTTCAGCTTATAGGCTTCGCAGGTTTTTTCTCCGGGGCAGACAATAATGGTGCCGATAAAACCGTCTACAATGATTTCATCGCCGTTTTCAACTTCATTGGTAATATTACCTTTGATATTCACGACCGCCGGAATCTGCATTGACCGCGCCAGAATGGCGGTATGTGACGTATTGCTGCCGCTTTCGATAGCGAAAGCCTGAACTTTCTGCCGGTCAAGCAATACCGTATCCGACGGCGTCAGGTCATGGGCGATTATGATCCGCATGTCTTCCAGATAATCAAGTACGGGACGGCGGGTTGCTTTCAGGTTGGCCATGACCCTTGAAGCGACGTCCTTAATGTCGGCGACGCGTTCCTTGATATAATCGTCCCGCATTACGGAAATAGCGGTAATGTAGCGTTCCATAATTTTAAAGAAAGCGCATTCCGCCGGAGCAAGTTGATTGCGGATATTGTCTTCAACTTCGTGCAGCAGCATCTGGTCGTCCACGATCAATAGATGCGCGTCGAAGATGCTGGCCTCATGGGCCTGGAGTTTATTCTGGACGCGTCTCTGGAGTTCTTCAAGGTCCTGTCTGGTTTTTTCAAGGGCCGACTCAAATTTATTTATTTCCGCGTCAACATTTTCAGGGGAGATTTTAACGTCCGGCGGCTTGACATAAGACGTGCTGTGCTGTTTTATGAGCAGCACCTTGCCTATGGCTATTCCCGGCGACGCGCCGATGCCATGGTAGATTTTCTCTTTTGCTTCTGTTTTAGCCACACGAACTATTCCTCTTCGAACTTCCTTTCTATCAAATCAACTATTGCGCGCAGGGCGGACTCACAGTCTTCCCCCTTCGCTGATATCTTAATTACGCTCCCGGCGGCGGCGGCGAGCATGAGCAAACCCATAAGGCTTTTGCCGTTGACTTCTTCGCCGTCTTTTTCAACTATTATATCGGCTTTGTATTTCGTCGCAATCTTTACAAACAACGATGCGGGGCGCGCATGGAGACCAAGAGAATTCGTAATCTTTACTTTCTGTTGTATCTCTTGCCGCATCCACTATTTTCCCGCATCTTCAAAATTTATTATATATCAAAATGTTCGAAATTTATTCATATCTATAATAAAAAGACTATCCAACATGTGGTAAGATACAGGCCTTCAAGTAAAAATTCAAGAAGTGATAGTACGATATTCCCATTTTGTTTGATAATGGCTCACTCTTTTCGCAGGTTTAAATAGTAGCTCAAGCTCGCTTGAGTCATGAACGGACAGACGTTAACTGGCCACCGACACAACCGGGACGGTTGTGCTACTATCACGTAAAGCAGCACATTCAGCCTCAGGAAAAGACTGAGGCATTACATCTGAAGAGTTATTGACAATAGTCTTATAACATTTGGAAAGCGGGGAAACAAAAACTCTTTTCGGAGAAAGCTTTTTTATTCTCCGGTATTTATGAGACTGATGTTTTATTGCTGCGCCATTCTGGCACAAGGTTGTGCCATGACACAGAGTTTGGCGCATAAAAACCTTCCATTTTCGTGTTTTCAGGCCTTTTTTATAGGTTGGCACGCTTGTTGCTTCATTTCTAAACTTTGAAATACAAAACTAAAAAAGCAAAGTAAACTTTGCGTTAATAAGGAGGCCATAATATGGGTAAAATAATTGGAATAGACCTTGGAACCACCAACAGCTGTATGGCTGTGATGGAACATGGTGAAGCAAAAGTGATTCCGAACGCGGAGGGGAACCGTACTACTCCTTCGATCGTGGCATTCACTAAAAATAACGAAAGACTCGTTGGACAGACCGCGAAACGCCAGGCGGTAACCAATCCGAAACATACCGTGTTTTCCGTAAAACGTTTCATGGGCCGCAAATATGCCGAAGTCGGTGACGAAAAACATCTCGTACCTTATGAAGTAGTCGAAGCCAAAAACGGCGACGCGCACATTAAAGTCGAGGACAAAACTTATTCCCCGCCGGAAATTTCCGCCATGATCCTGCAGAAACTGAAAGCGGACGCGGAAGCTTACCTCGGAGAAGAAGTCAAACAGGCGGTAATAACCGTTCCGGCTTACTTTAACGACAGTCAGCGCCAGGCCACCAAAGACGCCGGTAAAATTGCCGGGCTGGAAGTCCTGCGCATAATCAATGAACCGACAGCCGCTTCGCTGGCTTACGGTCTGGATAAAGATAAAGAAGAAACCATTGCCGTATACGACCTCGGCGGCGGTACCTTTGATATATCCATTCTCGAAATCGGCGACGGTGTTTTCGAAGTGAAAGCGACTAACGGCGACACCCACTTGGGCGGTGATGATTTCGACCAGGTTCTTATCGACCACCTTGCCGATACTTTCAAGAAGGAAAACAACGTTGACCTGCGTAAAGATCCACAGGCTCTGCAACGCCTCAAAGAAGCCGCGGAAAAAGCCAAGTGCGAACTTTCCACCAGCATGAACTCGGATATTAACCTGCCGTTTATCACCATGAACCAGGACGGGCCGGTCCACATGAACATGACGATCAGCCGCGCCGATCTGGAACAATGGTGCGATCCGCTGCTGGACCGGACAAAAGCTCCGTGCAAAGCTTGCATGAAGGACGCCGGAGTTTCGACCTCGGACGTAAAAGAAGTAATCATGGTCGGCGGTATGACCCGTATGCCCAAAGTACAGTCCACCGCCAGCAGTATTTTCAGCAAGGACCCCCATAAGGGCGTTAATCCTGATGAAGTCGTTGCCTGCGGCGCGGCTATTCAGGGCGGAGTACTCGGCGGCCAGGTTGAAGACGTTGTTCTGCTTGACGTCACGCCTCTGTCATTAGGGATTGAAACCATGGGCGGCGTGTTCACTCGATTGATCGAGCGCAATACCACTATCCCCACCCGGAAAAGTGAAATATTCTCGACCGCGGCGGACAACCAGCCCTCCGTTGATATCCACGTCCTGCAGGGCGAACGCGAAATGGCCGGCGCCAACAAGACCATCGGACGTTTCCGTCTGGACGGAATCGCTCCCGCACCGCGCGGCGTACCCCAGATTGAAGTTGCTTTCGACATCGACGCCAATGGTATTCTGCACGTGACCGCCAAAGACCTGGGAACCGGTAAAGAACAGAAGATCACTATTACCGCGAACTCCGGCTTGAGCGATGACGAAATCGAAAAAATGGTTAATGAAGCGAAAGCCCATGCCGATGAGGACAAGACGACGAAGGATAAGGTCGAAACCAAAAATAAAGCCGACTCCATGATCTACCAGACTGAAAAACAGTTGAAAGAACATGGCGACAAGCTGACCGACGACATCAAACAGCCGGTTGAAGACGGCATCGCCAAACTCAAGAAACAGCTTGAAAGCGACGATACCGAAGCCATGAAAGCCACGATGTCTGAAATAGAACAGCACCTGATGAAGTTCGGAGAAAAAATCTACGAACAGCAACAGCAGGCGGGAGCCCAGGCCGGCCAGCAGGCTGAACAAAGCGCCCAGGACGATTCAGGGCAGTCCTCGGATTCCGGCAAAAAAGATGACGACGACAATATCGTCGACGCCGAAGTCATCGACGATGACAAATAAATAATCAAGCCCGGACGGAACCAAATCCGGTTCTGTCCGGGAATTATTATACCCAAAAACAAAACCCCATTAATTAAAACAAAGGAGTTCAAAACTATGGCGAAAGTCAAAGTAAAACCTCTCGGTGATCGCGTTCTTCTCGAAGCAATTGAAGTCGCGGAACAAGTAAAAGGCGGCATCGTAATTCCTGATTCCGCAAAAGAAAAACCCCAGGAATACAAAGTAGTTGCCCTCGGAACCGGAAAAACTGACGAAAAAGGCAAAAAAGTTCCTTTTGACGTGAAAATCGGTGATCTCGTTCTGACCAATAAATACGGCGGCACGGAAGTAAAAGTGGACGACAAGGAATACAAGCTTGTCAGCGCCGACGATATTCTGGCTGTCCTCGTTTAACTAATAACCTGTAAAAAAGGAATTTTGAATTATGGCAAAACAATTACTTTTCGGTGACGAAGCCCGTCGCCAGGTACTTGAAGGCGTCGCGCAGCTTAGTAAAGCTGTTAAAGTTACTCTCGGCCCTAAAGGCCGCAATGTCGTTATCGACAAAAAATTCGGCTCTCCCTCCGTCACCAAAGACGGCGTAACCGTAGCTAAAGAAATCGAACTCGAATGCCCCTATCAGAACATGGGCGCGCAGATGGTTAAAGAAGTTGCCAGCAAGACTTCCGATATCGCCGGTGACGGCACCACTACCGCAACGGTTCTGGCTGAAGCTATTTTTCGCCAGGGACTCAAAAACGTTACCGCCGGCGCTAACCCAATGGAACTCAAACGCGGAATCGACAAAGCTGTCGAAGTTATGGTTACTGAACTTTGCAAGCTGAGCAAATCCGTCAACGCGACCGAACAGGTTGCCCAGGTTGCCACTATTTCCGCCAACGGCGACGAAACTATCGGTGACATCATTGCCCAGGCAATGGATAAAGTCGGTAAAGACGGCACCATTACCGTGGAAGAAGCCAAAACTATCGAAACCACTCTTGACGTTGTTGAAGGCATGCAGTTCGATAAAGGGTACCTGTCTCCGTATTTCGTTACCGACGCGGAAGATATGGAAGCCAATCTCGAAGACGCTTACATCCTCATCCACGAAAAGAAAATCAGCAACCTCAACGATATGCTGCCGCTCCTCCAGGCGGTTGCCAAAGAAAGCAAACCTTTCCTCATTATCGCTGAAGATATCGAAGGCGAAGCCCTCGCAACGCTGGTTATCAACAAAATGCGCGGCACCCTGAACGTTTGTGCGGTTAAGGCTCCCGGCTTCGGCGACCGTCGTAAAGCCATGCTCGAAGATATCGCTGTTCTGACCGGCGGCACCTGCATTACCGAAGACCTTGGCATCAAGCTCGAAAGCGTTACCATCGATCAGCTTGGCCAAGCCAAACGCATTACTGTTGACAAAGAAAACACCACTATCGTCGAAGGCGCCGGTTCTCAGGCTGCCATTATGGGACGCGTTGGACAGATTCGCAGGGAAATCGAAGAAACTTCTTCCGATTATGACCGCGAAAAACTCCAGGAACGTCTCGCGAAGCTCGCCGGCGGCGTAGCCGTTATCAATGTCGGCGCGGCCACCGAAACCGAAATGAAAGAAAAGAAAGACCGCGTTGAAGACGCTCTTCACGCCACCCGCGCAGCGGTTGACGAAGGTATTGTTCCCGGCGGCGGTATTGCTTTGATTCGCGCTTCCAAAGCTCTTGACAAGCTGAAATTGAACGGCGATCAGGCCGTTGGCGCTGAAATCGTCAAACGCGCTATCGAAGAACCTTTGCGTCACCTCGCCGCGAACGGCGGTTACGAAGGCAGCATTATCGTCCAGAAAGTCGGCGAAATGAAAGCCAATGAAGGTTTTGACGTCGCAATGGGCGAATATGTTGATATGCTTAAATGCGGTATCATCGATCCTACTAAAGTAACTCGTTCCGCTCTGCAGAACGCTTCTTCTATCGCCGGACTGCTTCTGACTACAGAATGTCTGGTTACTGAAGTGAAAGAAGAAAATGCTGCTCCGGCCGGTCCTCCGATGGGCGGTGGCATGGGTGGAATGGGCGGCATGGGCGGCATGATGTAATTTCGCCCGGCAAAGACGCGGTTAACCGCGTCGGCCTCGAAAAGCCCTCCTTGACCGGAGGGCTTTTTTTACGCCTTGAGTGCGTGTTTGAATTTTTCTTTCAGGATTTCGTAAACGGTCGGCATTTGAATATGTTCCGCTTCCGGATGCTGATTTTTGAACCAGGTTATCTGGCGGCGCGCCAGTTGCCAGGTATTGGTGGCAATGCGTTCGCGCATAGTATCAAAATCAATTTTCCCATCCAGGTGTTCACCGATAATTTTATAACCGAGAACCTGATGCGCCGTCGGCGTTTTTAATATCCCCGCCTTGATCGCGGCTTCCGCTTCTTTCTCCCAGCCGGCATCAAGCATTGCGTCGGTCCGTTCGGCAATGCGGCGTTTCAGCTCGTCGCGATCCCAGCAGAGACTCCAGGAAATAACCGGAAAACGCAGTTGCGGTTTGTTTATGGTCTGGAGTTCGGTAATGGATTTCCCGGTAAGAATGAAAACCTCCAGCGCGCGAATCAATTTGCGGCGGTGCATGTGCCAGCGCTTAAAATCAGCCGGATCTTTGACGCGCATCAGGGCTTTCAGTTTCTCATAACCCTCCGGATTATCATATTCGGCATCGAGTTCGTCGCGCAATTTCGTGTCGCCCGGCAGGGTGTCCAGCCCGTAAAGCAGCGCGCGGATATAAAAACCGGTACCGCCGACGACAAACGGCAGCTTGCCGCGGGAGCGAATATCTTTTATTGCGGATTCCGCCAGTTCCACGAAACGGTAAACGTCCAGTTTTTGTTCAATATCATAAAGATTTATGAGATGATGCGGGACTTTTTCCAGTTGTTGAGGAGATGGTTTGGCAGTGCCGATATCGAGGCCCTTGTATATCTGCATCGAGTCGGCGGAAATGATTTCTCCATCGAAATCTGCGGCCAGACGCAGCGCCAAAGCGGTTTTGCCGCCGGCGGTCGGCCCCATAATAACAGCGATTTTCCCAGAAGCAGGCAAGATATTTCCTTAATTTGAACATCGAACATCGAACGTCCAACATCGAATATTTTAACCGTTAATTTGCGAATCTTAGCTTCGATTCAAGTTCAAATGCACGATGTTTATGCTATAGATATTTTTGCGGTTTAGTTTACAAACAGGTTTCAAAACTTTCTATCTTTTCTTTACAGGCTTTTTCGGTCGTTGCCTGAAGCAATTTTACGCGTTCGGCAAGATATTCAAGCTCTTCTTTGGTGACTTCGTACGACATGTTGTAGCGGGCTTCCACATAGGCGCGTTTCAGTAAATCGAACAGATCTTTTTCTTTTTGCGTCTCTTTCGGGAATATATCTTTGAATTCATTGCTTAAAGTCTGTACCCTGATACCCAGTTTTTCCAAATCATGAAGCTTAGGCTTATATCCGGTAAAAGTCAGCAATACAGCGGTATAAAAACGTTCCGTTGCCTGATGAAGTTCAAAAGCAGCATTTTTAAACATTTCTTTTTGCAGACATAACTCATAGGTAGTAAAAAAGTTATTTGCGCTTTCAAACCAGTTGTCGAAGTCCTTCTGTGCGTAATATTTGCGTTCCTTGAGATTGAGTTCTTTGATTTCAGGCAGCGGGACACGCCCGGAGGAATATAGCATAATGCCGTCCCGGATAATATCAGCGAAAAAGTAGAAACCTTTATTTACGGCTCTTTTGAATGCCCAAACGCTGTGGAAAATTATACTCAAATCGGTACGCACTCCAAGGCTTCGGGCCTTTTTAGCGATCTTTTCCTGGGGATATTTATGTTCGTACTTGCGCGGATCCTTAATGACGATCAATATGTCATAGTCGCTCCTGTATTCATAAACAATGCCGTCATCCCCGATGTACCTGTCCTCGACCCAGTCGCCGCGGGCGTAACTGCCGAAAAGGATCACGAATTCGGCGTCAATTTTCCCAGTAATAACTTCGGTAAGCGTTCTTAGTTCGTCGCTCTTATGTTTAGGTAAATGTGAAAGTGATTTCTTCATTCAAGAAATATACAACCATATCACTTGATTGACAAAGCTGTAAAGAAAAAAAGGGAGTGGTATTTTTTCAAATGTGTGAGTATTCGGGATTTACCGACATTCGATGTTCAGTGTTCGATGTTCGATGTTCGATGTTCATCTATTTCTTTTTTTTGTCTGGCGGGGCGGAGCAGATTTGAAAGCAGAAAAATGCAGACCCCGACGCAGATGGCGCTGTCTGCGACGTTGAATACCGGCGGCCAATGGTAATTGGCGATATGAAGGTCGAGGAAATCAACCACCTCGCCCCGCCATATCCGGTCGATGGAGTTGCCGACAATGCCGCTGATGATCATCAGTAAGGCCAGGTAACGTTCATGAAAACCTTCCGTCAGCCAGCGAAGAAAGTATATTATCAGGCCCATCACAACCGTTGCGATCAGCAGCAACAACCAGGCGTAACCGTTTAATATGCCCCAGGCTGCCCCTTTGTTGGTAACATAGGTCAAAGATAAAAAATTCTTTATCAGCAGGACGCTTTCTCCGAGTTCGAAATCATGGGCAACAAGCATTTTGCTTATTTGATCGGCAAGCAAAAGCAGCCCGGCGACAATTATTGAAAAAGCAATAATTTTTCGCTCTGAGCTGCTGTGCGGTGTTGATTTAGCGAATAATTTAATCAACGTAAGGATTTATTCCGTTATTTTTTTCACGTATGGCTTTGCATTTCGTGCAGTAAAGCGCGTAAGGTTTTACTTCCAGTCTCCCTTCCGGAATCGGTTCGTCACAGTCGATGCATTTGCCGTATTCGCCGTCAATCAGGCGTTTTATGGCATCTTCGATCAACTCGAGAACATTGCCGTCTTCCGTTAACATCTGTAATTCAATATCCCGCCGGAAATTTTCGCCGCCGTAATCCGCCATGTGAGTTACTGCGCCATGCTTGGTGTTGTCGCTGTCCAACGCGACCGACGCATGCTGGCTCATTTGACTGGTAACTATTTCTCTGGCAATCATCAGGGCATCAAAATATTTTTTTTCTTTGGGAGAAAAAGCAGGCAGGTCTTTCAAACAAGAAACGGGCATAAATGTTCTCCTGTCTAAACTGATTGTTAAAGTTAATAGTAAAAATACCTAAGCGCCAATTATAGCATAATTCTCCAAAAAATCAAGTCCCGGACTTTACTAGTTATGAAAATACTACTACTGTTAGCAAAGGATAAATGGCAAAAAACGTTTTTTAAACATTCAGCGTTACATATATGAACTTTATAGATTTACACACACACAGCACTTGCTCGGACGGAACCGATTCCCCCGAAGAACTGTTGAACAAGGCGGAAAAAGCCGGCTTGACGGCCTTGGCTTTGACGGATCACGACACAGTCGCCGGGATCCCGGTTTTTCTGGAGGCGGCGAAGGCGCACCCCGGAATACAGGCAATCCCCGGCGTTGAAATTTCGACGCTTTACGCGAACCGGGAAATCCATATTGTCGGGCTCTTTCCCGACCACAAAAACCCGGAACTCCTGGATTTTTTAAGCGATGTCCAGCATAAACGGCGGGAGCGCAATGAGCGCATGGCTGAAAAACTGACGGACTTGGGCTATGACATAGATATTGAATCGCTCAGGGAGCGTAACGGAGGACAAATAATCGGCCGGCCGCATTTCGCGGCTTGCCTCCTGAAAAAATACGATTTCGAGAACTTTCAGGATGTCTTTGAAAAACTGCTTAAACGGAACGCCCCCGCTTTCATTCCGCGTTCACTGCCGTCGCCTTTCGATGCGATAGACATGATTCACCATTCCGGCGGTCTGGCTGTCTGGGCGCATCCGATTTACCGTAAAAGCGGTGAGCGTTCCTGGTGCCGGAAAATATTGAAAGCCCTGGCCCCGGCGGGGCTGGACGCCATAGAAGCGTATTATACGCAATTCAGCGAACGACAGACGCAAACGGTAAAAGAACTGGCGCAGGAGTTCGGCCTCGCCCTGGCGGGCGGCAGCGACTATCACGGCAGCCATCATCCCGACATAGCTTTGGGAACGGGCTACGGGGAACTTCGGGTTCCGGAGAATATCCTCCCCGAATTGCTCAAACGCAAACCGGCGTAGATAACGAAATCTTCCTATTCAATCCGGTTTTTGCCGTGAATTATTCTGGCGGCGGCGCAGGCGGCGCCGAAGCCGTTATCGATATTGACCACGGTTACGCCGCTGGCGCAGCTGTTCAGCATACCGAGCAGGGCGGCGAAACCATTCAGCGCCGCGCCGTAGCCGACACTGGTGGGAACCGCGATAACCGGACAGCTAACCATGCCGCCGACGACACTCGGTAAAGCGCCTTCCATTCCGGCGGCGACGATTATCGCATCGGCGTCTCTGAAATTTTCTACTTCCCCAAGCAGGCGATGCAGGCCGGCAACGCCGACATCGTTAATCATGCTTACGCCGACGTCGCAGCTTTCCAGGGTATATTTTGCTTCCAGCGCGACATTCTGGTCCGAGGTGCCGGCGCTCAGGATAACAACCATTCCGTGTTTTTCGGAATCCCGCTTAATTATAAAAACCCGCGCGGCTTCGTCAAATTTTCCTTCCGGGAATTTTTCTTTCAGGGCCAGGCCTTTATCCGTGTCGAGCCGGGTGATCAACACTGGACTTCCCTCTTTGATAAGTACAGGGATTATTTTTTCCATTTGTTCAACGGTTTTATTTTCACCGTAAATAAATTCCGGGAAACCGCAACGCTTTTTCCTGCCGTGGTCGATTCGCGCGAAATCGATATTTTCAATACCGTTTTTCCCGGCCGCCCGTGTCAGCGCGGTAAAAATATCTATTTTGCCGCAATCAAGTTGCTCCATGATTTTTTTCAGTTTATCAGACATTTTAAATCCTTTTTCAACGTAATTATAATCTACGTTCTCAAGTTGAAAATAGCAAGCCTGTAAAGTTTTCTGGCGTATTGCCGAAAAACATGCTATTATACGGAATGGTTAAGAAAATATTAAAATTTTACCTTCAATGTTGGCGGCCGCATCGGGGAGAATCCGCTTCGGAGGCGATCACGCATTTTTATATCCCCAGGTTTGACGTTGCGTTTCTGGTGCGCCTGGTAAGCATTGGTGTTGTCGCTTACGTTATTTTCGGTTTTGTCCTGCTCCCGTTTTTCATAAAAGGCGCCAGCATGGAGCCGACCTATTTTCGTCGGGGTTTTACTTTTTGCTGGCGAGGCAAATACTTTTTTTCGCAGCCGGCAAGGGGCGATATTGTAATTATCAGGTTTACCGAAGATGTTTCACTGCTGAAAAGAATAGTTGCGCTTCCGGGGGATACGATTTTCATAAAGAACGGGGTTTTGTACCTGAACGGGAAACCGCAAAAGGAGGATTATGTGAAAAATCCCTGTGACTGGAACCTTTTGCCGCCGCGCACCATAAAACCCGGTCATGTTTATGTTATCGGGGACAACCGTTCAATGCTGATAGAAAACCAGCAGTTTGGGGAAGTCAGCCGGAAACGTATTATCGGAGGCCCCGTATGGTAAAATATCTAAGGTATTTCATAATAAAAAATATAAAGCATATAAAATATATTGTTCTGATTATGCTTTTAGCGCTTGCGATTATTGCGGTTCTGCGTTTTTTTGACAACCCTTCTCCCGAAAAACAAATAGCGATGCGGCTGGAGAAATTCCTGACATACGCGTCAAAATCTTCCGGCGATAAGTTGTCCACCGGGCTGATAAAAAGCAAGAGCCTGGAAAAATTCTTTATGCCGAACTGCCGTTTTTACATAAGGGTTTCGTCGTTTTCCGGGACTTACAGCCCGGAACAGATTTCATCTAATTCAATGCGGTGCCGGACAATATTCAAATACGTCAAATTTTCGGCGCATGATGTTCAGATAACGCTTAATTCTCCGACAACGGCGACGGTTGATTTTACCGGGGCGCTAAATGGGTTCACCAAGCGCGGCAAAGCAATTGACGATTATCGTGAATTGACTTGCAAGTTGCAATTAACAGAGGGGGCATGGCTGATTTCATCGGTTTTTGTTCGTGAAATCATAAAAAAGTAATCATTTTATTTTTCAAGGGGTTGCAATATCGATATTTGAGATTATACTAAAGGTCTTGTGAAAAACATACCGCGGGGTAGAGCAGAGGTAGCTCGTCAGGCTCATAACCTGAAGGTCGTTGGTTCGATTCCAACCCCCGCTACCAATTTTTTAGCCTCAAATCTTTAATTACCAATGAGTTCCGCTTGAAGCGCAAAATTCAATTGTCATTTTAATTCCGGTCGATTATACTCGTTTCGAGTCAACATTTATGACCAATTTATGACCAGTTTATTTGAGTTCGGTTTGAGCTTATATAAAAAAATATACTACCAGTTTTATTTGTTGTCAACTGTACTATAAGTCTCTTTCCGCAATATTATAAGAATATTTCCCACAATAAAAAAGGCAGAGATTTGACTCTCCACCTAAAAAGATATTGTGTGTTTCACCGTATTACCCCGAAGGTTTCATAGCTGCGAGCACGTCTTCGATATTGAAGCGGATGTAACGAGGTCCGAGCTTCCAACACTTTAATAGTCCGGTCTCGCACATACGGTCTACTGTACGAGTGGTTATTTGGAGGAACTCGGCGACTTCAGCACGAGTTAACGGGCGCTTGGGAAGTTTTTGAGCGTCTTTTTTTGTTTCGTTTGGCTCCAGCGCTTCGCGAAGACGTTTGTGTTCCTGCGGATTGAGCTTCCCGGAAGTTTCCAGGAACCCAATAAAATCCATTACCTGCATTTTGATTTCGTTTTTCATATTAATCTCCCATTATTAGATTTTTGTTGATTTTTATTATCTAAATATACTATAAGTATACTATAAAGTAACTTTTAATGCAAGTTAAATTGTGATTATTTTTAAGATAAACTTAAATAATACTCGTTTAGGTTTGATAAAATATACATTTATTGTGCGGGTTGCGGAATATTCCGCATTATTTTTGCTACAATCCGGCTGCTCCTTTTTCCGCTGGGTGCCTTCCATTCCGTGTTTATCAAACCGCGCCCCTTATTAGTGCCCGGCTCTGTGCCAAGCCTCTGGCGCTTACTCGCTCATTTCATGTTTTTACTTCAGGCATATTTCCTCGTTTTTTGAAAATAATTATGACTTTTAACAAGTGAAAAGGTAATAATTTTTTTCAACCGGGTCAACTCCGGCGTTCCGGCGGAGTTCTCCCCTAAAATATCCGCTTTGCGGCTACCCTGCGGGCTTTAAAAATCTTCCTGTAAAAACCGCTCGACGCTTTTTAGAGCGAAGGCTTGGTCAAAGGGGCCGGGCCAAAAATTAAGGAGGTCAGTTATGGTTAAATCAAACCACCAAAATCGCAAAGTCAACAGGAAAAAAAGTAATGAGGTTCCTGGCGACAGGAAAAAAGTTACTCATGAAGAATCCAAGTCCGAAAACATTCAAAAAGAGGATATTAAAATGTCTGAAAAGCAAAACACCTCATTCGTCGCAGTTGAAACCATCAAATGCGAACTCGACCGCAAAACCACCGAACAGGAAATACAGGAAAGAGCCGAAAGCATTAAAAACGTTGGGCTTATTCATTCGGTCAAAATCCAGCCTGTCGAAGATAAAAAATTCAAATATCAGGTTGTAGCCGGAAGAAAAAGCTTTTTAGCCCTGACCACCATTCTCGATAAAAAACAACTGGTTATCGGCGGGGAATCTCCCGAACTGACCGTCATTGACGGTGACGCTGATTTAATCGCCTTTACCGAAAATCACGAACGGGTAAATCTCACTCTTTGGGAAGAAGTTGAGAAACTCGAAAATCTGAAAGACAAATTTAAAACGGTTGGCGACTTGGCAAACGCTCTCGGTAAAAAACCGCAATGGGTTGCCCGGCGCATTAACCTGTCAAACCTGACTGCCGACTGGAAACGTCTCATGAAAAATAATGATTCTAACGGTTTTTCCATTGGTCATTATGAAGTGGTTGCCACTTATCCGCAGGAAGTACAAAATTCAATATCCACCTATTGCGCGAACTATGAGGAAGCTCAAAACACCAGTATCAAAAAGTTTGAGAAGCTTATCCAAAAGCGTTTTTCCGCAAAGCTCGTGAATTTACCCTGGAATAAGGACGGCAAAGAGCAGGGTTGCGGAACTTGTAAAGCCTGTTTGGACAGAATCAATAACGGTTTTCTCTTTGAAAACATGAACGCCCCGAAAGAAGCCATTTGCATGAACCATAAATATTTGGCTCACAGGATGGAAGAATTTCTCGTAGAGGAAGCGGAAAGAATCCGTCAGCAGGAAGAAAAAATATATCTCGTAAGCGACCGTTGGAATTTCGACGAGGAAAACAGCCCGTTTTCAAGCGAGGAAGTCCTGACTTGCCGGCAATGGTGCCGGAAGTCTAAAAAGGATGGCGGAGTAAAAGCCTTTATGGTCGATGGTGCCGAAGCCGGAAGATACGTATATGTCGAAGTTTATCAGGACGACAGCAAGGCCACCGGTGAAGATATTCAGCCGGAAGAAAAGCAAGTTCGTTCTCTCGATGAACGCAAGGCTTTGAAAAACCGGCAACGCCAGCGCAAAGCCATTGAAAACCTGATGGAATATATCAAATCAATGGATTATCAAATCCCTTGCAGGGACGATATTTTCGTCCTTATCGCCTGTTTGAAAGTCGATAACGTTTTCACTACTCATTACGATTTCGACAAAGGCGAATATACCCGGAACTATGACTGCGAAAGCGGTATTGCCAACTTTGAACGGGCGAAAGCCTTTGAAAAACTCGATACTGCCGTATGGGAAGCCCTTAGTGTAGAAATCGTTAGAGAGCTCAAATATGGCCAGTCTGGTCCCGTCGATGCCCGTTGGAACGAGGCTG
>Ga0172377_10001683_pt1 | contig 22491 bp, 18 predicted proteins | sample Pumphouse3metaG_FD_119749 | JGI IMG/M metagenome (GOLD analysis project Ga0172377, IMG submission 119749) | Leachate microbial communities from a municipal landfill in Southern Ontario, Canada - Pumphouse #3 metaG | ecosystem: Engineered > Solid waste > Landfill > Unclassified | place: Canada... | reverse complement strand
TGCAGGTACAGCACCTGATTTGGTTGTCGTACATGAAGCAAACATCAGAAACTATGTACCAGACCAATTATTGGCACTGGACCCTTATCTAGAAGAGAACAATTTCCCTGTAGATGATTTTGTTTCAGCTCCTTTAGAAGCTTGTAAATTTGATGGACAGTACTATGCCATTCCTTTAGATGTTCATCCAATAATCATGTATGCAAATACAGCTCTGTTGAAACAAGCAGGAATAAATGACCTTCCAACCAATTATGAAGAGCTCATTGCTGATGCTAAAGCAGTACAGGACAAAACAGGTGCTATGGGAATTGCATGTGACAATACAACTGCTGTTTACAAAGCTTATACATTGACAAGATTGTTCTTCTCAATGATGTATGAACAGGATGGTCAGATGCTGAGCGATGACAACATGTCAGCAGCTTTCAACAATGAATATGGAGTAAAAGCTCTTGTAGCACTGCAAGATATGGTGAACAAGTATGAAGTAACCCCTCAAGGCTTGGATTATGATTCATCAGTAAATGCTTTTAAATTAGGACAGGCAGCTTTCCATTTCAATGGTGTTTGGGCTACAGGTACATTTGAAAAAGCTGACAACTTAGATTTCGTAGCAGTTGCTTTACCTGGTTTGATTGGAAAACCTGCAGCATGGGGTGGCTCTCATACTCTAGCAATTCCTGCAACAGAAGCAAAAGATCCTGATCATGTAAAAGATATCTTGACCTGTATTGATTGGATAACAGCTCACGGTGAGATGTGGTCATTAGCAGGACACATTCCTACCCGTACATCTGTTCAAGAAAGCGATGCATTCAAAGCATTACCATATAGAGCAGGTTATGCATCAGCTGCTGCTTCTACAGTAGCACCTCCTGCAACAGACGCTTGGTCAGAGATCTACACAACATTGTCAGACAAACTTGAATATGCTGTAGCACACAACTCAAATCCACAGATGGCTCTGGATGATATGGAGAAAACAGTTAATAAGATCATAATGACTTACTAATCAACTCGAATAATAATATGTTGGGGTGGAAATTATTCCACTCCAACAAAGGAATAATCTATGATACCTGGAAACAAAGATTCTAGAGATGGATACATTTTTTGTATTCCTTTTTTATTGATATATATTTTATTTATGGTCTATCCTTTGATAAATGGTTTCATCATAAGTTTCTTTAAATATAATATTCTATCCATCAAGAAGTTTATCGGATTGGCGAACTACAGAACCCTATTTTCAGATTCCAAATTCTATTCATCACTTTGGCACACAACTCAATTTGTTTTGATAACCACACCTTCACTTCTGATTCTAGGTTTTTTGATGGCTCTTTTTGTTAACTCAAAATCTCCGTTCAAAGTTGCAGGTGAGAGTATATTTTTCATTCCTTATGTTTTTTCAATGACAGTGGTATCAACCCTGTGGGCATGGTTGATGCAGAAGAACTATGGACTATTCAATCATCTGCTCAGTACGGTTGGATTGAATCCAGTTGGGTGGTTGATAGATTCCAAATGGGCTATATGGTCAGTTTCTTTTGCAACTTTATGGTGGACAGCAGGTTTCAACATGATTTTGATGAGTGCTGCTATAAGGCAGATACCTACTGAGATATACAACTCATCAAGTATTGATGGAGCCTCTTATTGGCAGACTGTTTTTAAAATCACAATGCCTTTGATCAAAAAGACTCTATCTCTATGTCTGATTTTACAGGTAATCGCATCATTCAATGTATTTGGTCAGGTATTTGTTATGACTGGTGGTGGACCTTATGGAAGCACTAGAGTTCTGATTCAATACATATATGAAAATGGTTTCAGTTATTTCAAGATGGGATACTCCGCTGCAATGAGTTACATTCTATTCGCATTGATAATGATCTGCTCTTTGATATTGAACAAAATTGGAGGTAATGAAGATGATTGAACGAAAGGACTTCAAATACTACGTATTACGAATAATAGAACTGATTGTTCTCATCATATGGTTATTCCCTTTAATATGGATGGCTCTGACCTCTCTTCATGTAGAAAATGATCTGATATCTAAATCTTTTCACTTCCTACCGGCACATCCAACTCTAGCAAATTATACAAAAGCATTCACCTCAACTTACATTCTGCAGTGGTTGATAAACAGTATCATCATATCAACATCCACAATGATTCTAACTCTGATTATAGATGCTCCAATAGCATACGCTTTTGCAAAAATAAAATTCAAAGGAAAGAATGTACTGTTCTGGCTTGTTATGGCTGGTATGATGGTTCCTTTTCAGGTTCTGATCATCCCTCTTTATCTGCAGTTCAACAGCTATCATCTAATAAACACTTCTTTGAGTGTAATACTTCCTAGAGTGGCTCTGCCAATTGGAGTCTTCATTTTGAAACAATTCTTTGAGGGAATTCCAAATGCGTTGGAAGAATCGGCCTTCTTAGATGGAGCAACACGATACAAAACCTTCAGTTCAGTAATATTGCCACTGAGCACAGCAGCACTGACAACAGTCACAATTCTGTCATTCATCAATTCATGGAATGACTTCTTGTGGCCTCTAATAGCTTTGAATGACACCGACAAATATACAATAACAGTAGGTATTGCAAACTTCCAAGGAACTCATGGTACAGAGTATGCACTGTTGCTTTCTGGCGCTGTGATAGCTTCAATTCCTCAGTTTGTTTTCTATCTATTCTTCCGAAAGAAGATTGTAGAAGGTATTGCTATGGCTGGACTTAAAGGATAGAAAATGAAAATAAATCTTATCAATTCAGATACAATCAAGGCAAACTACAAACTCACTGTAAAAACCAAAACAGAAAACTGCGTTTTAGAAGAAATCAGGCAGGATGGCAATAAAATAATTTGGGATTTTTGTGGTTTGACTGTTACAGATTCAATTTCAGAGAAAGAAAATACAATAACATTAAAGAGGAGAATCTTCTCCCATAAGGAAGATTTCTTTAGTATAAACTTCACAGTCTTTCACAACTGCAGAGATTGTGAGCTCTTCATGCCCGGTGTTATGTATCAGAAAAATACAAAGGGAAAAGGAAAATATCCAAGGATAACAGAGCAACATGCCAGCTGGTCATTTGATGAGACAAGATGCAGTATTCCAGGATGCATGGCTCTCTATAATAAATCTGCGATAATGATTGCAGCTCACAGAACAGATGAAATGAAAATATCATCAAGTTTTGATGAGCTATCCTTCAGCTTTCGATTGCCCTCAGAAGAATGGCCCTATGTATATTCAAGTAAGGACACACTCAGATATTCCATGGATAAAAAAGATAGTACCTTTGTTCATATGAAAAAGAACCAAGTGATCTTTCAGGAGTACTTAATTTATCATTCAGATATGAATGATTTGAATCTATTTGACCACTACAAAAGATATGTTGAGATATTCAGACCACTCAATGATGAGCACATAGATCTAGTCAAACTTCATAATTTTAAAGCACTTCTGCTCTCTCAGTTGTTATCATTGCTTGAACATACAGACAGGGGTAGCTATTTAAAAATGGGAAGAGGAAATGGAAAGAACCAAGATGTCTATGAATTTACAAGTGCTTCTTTTCTCGTAAAAAGTGTTGAGGCTGCAGTCATCTTTAACAGATTGAATGTAGATTCTTTAAAAGAAAATCTTGACTCCAATATCTTAGAAATATTGAATGAATCTGAAAGAAAAAATTTAAATGGAAGATCTTATGATGATGTGGCAAGAGATATAGGAGACTTCTTTCTGCAAGCAGAGACCCAAAAGGGAATCTTCCAGGATTGCTACGATATCAATAAAAATATCTGGGCAGGATATCTGGGTGTTGGCGAGAATGAGAAATTCAATTATGGAATAAATGCAAGAACCAATGGCGAGGCCATGATGGCTTATTTAGAGCTTTACAATAACTGCAATTTCAACGAAAAAAATAGGTATCTAGATCTGATCAATTCAGTTGCAGATTTTTACATAACTCATCAAGAAGAGAATGGGAATTATGGAAGATGGTGGAATATTAATGGAAGTATTATGGATGATTTTGGCACAAATGGAGCATATATACTATCATTTTTGTCAAAGCTATATAAAACAACAAAAAATGATGTTCTACTGAAATCAATAAACAGAGCCATTCCATATTACTCTGATATAATCAAAAGATTTGATTTCTATGCAGATACTTTGGATGCAGATTCCTGTGATAAGGAAGCTGGAATTGCATTGTTGATGGCCTTCATAAACATCTATCAACTTGATCCTCAGAAGCAGTATCTACGACTATGTGAGATCTGTGCCAATTATATAATAACTTGGATTCAAATTGATGATATCAAATTTGATTCAAAATCCCCGCTAGGAAGAAGAGGCTTCAAAACCAGAGGAATGAGCAGTGTATCCATTGCAAATCAGCATTTAGATTTCTATGGAATGCTTATAGCTTACAACTTTTTATATCTTCATAAATTTACAAATAAGAAGTTCTACAAAAAGATTGCTAGCATAATGATTGATAGCTGCACTCAACTTATATCATCTCCAACTGACAGTCTTGGAAGAGGTGATGATTTCTTTGGATGGATTCCTGAACAGATCAACCACACGAACTGGGATTATTTCAACAATAAAGAAAATACGAATGGGACATTCTCTATAAATATAGCCTGGGTACAGGTTTTGGTACTAGATTATTTGGATAAAATTGAGGTCCTTTTTGGGGAGGAATTGAAAAATGAAATTTAGATTTTCATTGATGACATTGAATTTATGGAACACCATCAAGTTAGATGAAAGAAGACCTGTTATTGAAGAATTCTTTCGCATCCACAGACCAGATATTTTATGCATACAGGAAATTAGAGAGGATACAATAAAGATTCTAGATGATCTTCTTGAAGATTATACAAGAGTTCATGATGACTGTCCAAGTTGGTCAAATGAATCAAACATATATTACAAGAGAGAGCTTTTTGAAGAGGTGAAACATGACAGAGTAGATTTGAACATGCCTGAAAAAGAAAGAGGCCTTTTCTATATCGTATTGAAGAGTTCCTACAGCAACAAGACTCTGTTCATATCAACAGCTCACCTCACTCATCAAGGAAATGCTGATGAATGCAGAACTGGCATGAATTATCGACACTCTGAAGCAATTGTTATAAGTGAATCATTGAAGACATTGGTAGGTAAAAATCAACCAGCACTCATCTGTGGTGATTTCAATGACCCTTTCCATCCTTACAGAATAATAAAAGAGAAGCTTGGATGGATAGAGGTATTTCAGTATCTGAAACTTGAGGCACCAATAACATTTCCATGTACCCAAAACAGTGATGAGATATTTATTGTCGAGAGCATCGATAAGATAATAACAAATGATGAATTGATCCCATTGATGGCAAGCAGCCCAAGAATCACAGGTCATGTAGGCCTTTCAGACCACTATCCTGTTGAAGCGATGTTTGAAATCAAATGATAATTTAGACAAAAAAAATAACTATTACTTTCTTTATAAGATTGTAATAGTTATTTTTATCAAATCTGTTTACTGCCAGTAAATTTCATCAAGATGCTTTTTGTCCTGTGGAACAAATAGACCATCTCCTGGAATACCTAAATAAACATCCTCACTCATTACAAGTCTACCTCTGAGGTAAGTAGATTTAACTCTACCTGTTACCTGATGTCCTTCATAAGGAGTGTAACCAGAAGCACTGTGTAATTCTTTTTCAGTCAATTCCCAAGTTTCATCAGGATCATATAAAACAATATCAGCATCTGATCCAACTTGAAGACTTCCCTTCTGTGGATACAAGCCAAATATCTTAGCAGGTCCTGTGGACATCAAATTAACAAGTTGAGAGATACCAAGAACACCATGTTCATATGCAAAAGTGTGAAGAAGTGCAAACATCTCTTCTGTTCCAGGAATACCAGGAAGAATACTTCTGCAGTCATTGCTCTCTAACTTTTGATCTCTTGTGAATGAACAGTGATCGGTTGCAACAACCTGTATCTCTCCATTGATCAAAGCTTCTTGCAATGCAAGATTGTCTTCATGAGTTCTTAGAGGTGGAGTCATTACGTATAATGAACCATCTTTACCCTTAAGTTTTGTTTTATCTAAGAAAAGATAATGAGGAGTTGTTTCAACTACAATATCTGTTCCCATCTCACGATATTTTCTAACTACCTGCAATCCAGCTTTAGAAGAGAGATGAACTACGTACAATCTCATGTTCTGTTCTTTGGCAATTGATGCAACTGTTTCTATACCTTTAGCTTCAACCTCTGCAGGTCTCATTTCAGCATGATCTGCTGGAGTATATGTGCCTTTCCATTCATCGTTGATTTTGGTTACCAAAGCATCATCTTCACAATGAACGCAAACCATCATATCTAATTTTTTACATTCTTTAAAAAGCTCAGTCAATTCTTCACGTTTCTCAATTAAATATCCAACATTTTTATATGTTGTGAAAAGTTTTATTGTTCTAACGCCTGAAGCCTTGAGCTCCTTAAGTTCTTTTTCTATACCCGGACGATAAGAATAAACACCTTGGTGAAGGGTATAATCGATAGCCATGCCACTCTGCATTTCTTTTATGCGAGCTTTAGTGCAAGCTTTAAGATTTCCTTTTTTATCATCATCTGCAAAATCTATTACAGTTGTAACACCACCAAAAGCTGCAAGTTCTGAACCTTCTGCAAAAGAATCTGCAGTTACTGTTCCTCTACTTACCAGATGATAATGGGTGTGTGAATCGATAAGACCAGGAAGTACACAAAGTCCTTCAGCTGAAATAATCTCTGTTCCAGGTGGAAGACTATCTTCACTAATCTTGTTTGCTACGTGGACAATTTTCGGTCCATCGATAAGAATATCTGCATGTCGGGTCCATTCAGTATCAACCAAAAGACCACCTTGTATTAATAATGTACTCATGCAAATAGTATACCCCTGTTTTGGCTTTAAAAAAAGAAAAATAACAAAAAAATATTTTTTTTAACTGTAATTTGTACAAATGTTAATATTTCAATTTAATTTTGCAAAAGAAAGTATGATTTTTTATATATACTTAAGTAATTCTTTCATATATTTTGGAATAATTCAGATTTTTATAGAACAAAATCTTTATTTATTTTTAAGAATTGCATAAAAATCACTGAATCAATTGAGCTGTTTTCTATTACATAATGTAATGTTTTTCATCGGTTTCATCTTAACTGCACTCTCCCTGCAATCTGATTTTCAAATATAATCAGATGTCAATATATCTAAAAGTATGAACTTAGATACACATAATAAATGCATCAAATAAATAATGTTTGCATTTTTAGCAGTTCTCATTTATTATTTACTTATTAATCGTTTAAAAAAAAGAGTGGTATATAAAAAATGAATGACGCTTCTATGAAAGATGTTGCAACTCGTGCTGGTGTTTCTACAGCAACTGTTTCACATGTAATTAACAATTCCTGCAATGTACGAGAAGAGACAAAGGACAAAGTAAATAGAGCAATAAAAGAACTCAATTACAGAGTGAATCCAACTGCAAGAAAATTGAGAAATGGACATTCTAAGATCATTGGATTCGTTGTATCAAACTTAGCTCACTATTTTTATATGGAACTGGGTAATGCAATTGAATCAGTTCTAAATAAAAATGGTTATGAACTCTTCTATATCAATTCCAATGAGAATCCTGAAAAAGAAAAAGCCCAACTGGAGATGTGCCGACTTGAGAATTTTGCAGGTATCATTGTTGTACCTGTTAACAATAATTGGAAGGATTTGGAGCCAATCATCTCAAACATACCAACAGTATTCATAGATAGAAAACCAAACTCAATTGATAGAGATGTTGTGTTGACTACAAACAAGCAGAGTGGATTTGATCTGACATGCAAGATGATTGAAAAAGGAGCAAAAAATATTGCCTTCATTGCACCTCAACACGATGATACAATGCAGCTCAGAGTTGATGGATTTAAAAATGCTATGAAGTCCAACAATCTTGAATATGATCCAGAGTGCATTATCTTTTGTAACAAACGACCCAAAATATATGGAGAGTTAGCAGAAGACAATGATTGGATAAATATCCTGGATTATGTAATAAATGAAAAACATGTGGACTGCATCATTTCAGGAAATGATTTGTTTGCATTTGGTGCTATCTCTTATTTCAACAAAAAAGACATTGAAATACAAAAAGATATCCTATTCGGTACTTTTGATGATACATTCTGGATGAATAATTTGAATACTGAAATATATTCAGTAGCACAGAACAAGAAAGGAATGGGAGAGAAAGCTGCCAAACTATTGCTTGATAGGTTGAACAATGAGGATTATGAGTATGATGAGTACTGCATTGAGGCATCAATTTTAACTCTAAATAAGGAATAGAGAAACACAAACAGGTGTAAAAGACACCGAATTCTTCATAAAAATAATGATTACCACATCAACTGTTCAAACTGATATGGTAATCATTTTTATTTCAGAACCAAATTATTTACTTTCGATTAGAGGGAAATGTTTCTTCAAGAAATCAAGATCCAATGTAGGGTAAAGAAGGAACTTGTCTAGAAGAGCTTGTATTCTGCTCTTAGCAGTTTTCTGAACTTCTGCATCACAAACAGCACGTGCTTTAGAAGTTTTTCCTGCATTCTTACCTTTGGTAATTGTTGCAGGTTTTGAATTCTTCAATACATCTGTTATTATGTCAGCTATTTCTTTCATCTCTTCAACACCCATTCCAAGAGATGTGACTGCTGGAGTACCAATTCTCAATCCACTTGTGTACCATGGACCATTTGCATCAAAAGGAAGTGCATTACGATTCAAAGTTACACCACATTTTCTAAGAACATGCTCTGCTTGACGACCATTCAAATCAAATGATGCTGTTACATCCAAAAGCATCAGGTGATTTTCTGTACCACCAGTTGCAACTGTAACACCTTTCTTGATGAATTCTTTAGCCATTGCATCACTGTTTTCTACAATTCTAGAAGCGTAAGATTTGAAACTATCTTGGTTTGCTTCAGTCAAAGCGATTGCTTTGGCAGCCATAACATGAGGAAGAGGTCCACCAATAACTAAAGGACAACCTTTATCTACATACTCAGCAAATTCTTCCTTACAAAGAATCATACCACCTCTAGGACCTCTTAAGGTCTTATGAGTTGTTGTTGTTACCACATCTGCCCATAAAACAGGATTTGATTCATCTGTGAATACCTTACCAGCAACAAGACCTGCAAAGTGAGCCATATCAACCATGAATACTGCACCACATTTATGTGCAATCTCGCTCATTCTTTTGAAATCAACCTTTCTTGGATAAGCACTGTATCCTGCTAAGAAGATCAATGGTTTGATTTCCATTGCTTGTTTTTCAATTACATCATAGTCAAGAAGACCTGTCTCTTTATCAACAGTGTAGCCATAAGCATCAAACATCTGTGCTGATACATTCTGTCTGTAACCATGAGTTAGATGTCCACCACTGTAATAATCCATACCAAGCAGACGTTGATTACCACATGCCTCTCTAACTTTGTCCCAATCTTCTCTTGTAAGGTCAGAAGGATTTGAGATTCCAATCTTGTCCAATGCAGGAACTTGAACTTCTTTATTTAGAATTGCCCAATAAGCACAAAGATTGGCATCAGCACCACTGTGTGGTTGCACATATGCATGGTCTGCCCCAAATAATTCACAAGCCTGCTCACAAGCTTCAGCTTCGATAGCATCTACATTATCACATCCAGCGTAAAAACGATGGTATGGAAAACCTTCACTGTATTTATCTGTCAATAGATTACCCATTGCAAGTTGTGTAGCTTCACTTGAAAAGTTTTCACTTGCAATCAATTTTAAGTAGGATCTTTGATCTGTTAATTCATTGACTATTCTTGAAGCGACAAGTGGTGAAACTTCAGATACTTTCTCAAGTGAAGCAACATAGGCTACCATGCTTGGATCTAAATCTTTACCTTTATTTTCTGAAAGGTAATCTGCTAATACATTGGCCATTTTGGACCTCCTATAAACCTTATGAATACATTTTTATGACTTATTGAAAAACTGTCAACTCAAACGAATAAATAAAAAGTTTATATTTTTTTATAGATAATTAATTATCAATTTCTATTTTGGAGTTATTAGAAGAATGTTTATATATTTAAGCCTAATATAAAATAATCTTTAATTTTTTTATGTATCACTCAATTTGGACGAAATACGCAGAGAAGATTTTTTTTATTGAAAAAAATACTCATCAAGAGAACTTTCTGTTACAAAACTTAAAAGCCTTTTCAATATTCTTGCTGATTCCCGTGTGAGAAGTGATTATATATTCAACGTTGTTGCGAATTGCAAATTCTTTCAGCAGCATTAACGATTTTGAGTTCTGTTTGTTATCAAAACCAAGAAGGTCAAAGAATCTGTATCCATCTCCATTTTTGAGGATCAAACTATCTCCAGTAAAGAGATATCTGTCATCAACGAAAAAACAGGTATGACCTAAAGTATGTCCTGCTGTAAGTATTGGTTTAATTTTTATGGATCCTACAAAAATTGCATCATCACAACTGAAGTAACTAATTTTATTGATAGCTTCTAATTTATGATTGATCTTGAAACCAAATATTTTCAAGCGCTCTTTTTTCTTATTCAGATGACCTCTGTCTTTTTCGTTAAGATATATCTTTGAATTTTTGAAGCCTGAATTTTCTTCATATAGACACCCAGCATGATCACTATCAATATGTGTCAAAAATATGGAAGATACATCCTCAATTTTGATGGAAATGTTCTCAAAAGCTTTTTTTCGGAATTGACTGTTTTTATAGCCACTATCAATTGCAATTACATCACAGCCTTTCTTGTATAAAATAATTTGAATCCCCATCTTGAAAAGAATACAGATTCTTAAATATTTCTCCTGTCGGCAGTGGTTCAATAATCGAGAAAGTTTTTTTCTTTGTTTTTTTTATAATATCAACAATATCTACCATCTTTTATCCTCAATTTATATAATGAATTTATTACATTTTATCTTGACACATTTGCATGAAAGTGTCAAATATAATTAAATTGATTTACAACTCTTTGCAGATAAATGGTTTAATAATATATATTTACTTGATTTTACATGAATTTTTCTCATAATTTTGAGCAAAATCCATTTTATACTTGCGTATTCACAATTTCACCATTAGACTACGCAAGGTTTAATAAAAATAAAGGAGCAGATTCAAAAATGGCAAGAGAATCTCTTAGTAGTCGACTTGGGTTTATTTTCCTGAGTGCAGGATGTGCAATAGGACTTGGAAATGTATGGCGTTTCCCTTATATAACAGGTAAGTACGGTGGAGGAGCTTTTGTACTTATTTATTTAATTTTCTTACTAATATTGGGATTACCAATCATGGTCATGGAATTTTCAATCGGTCGTGGTGGTCAAAGTAATCTTGAAAAGAGTATGAAGAGACTGGAAAAAAAGGGAACAAAATGGCACCACTACGGTAAAGTTGCAGTTGCTGGTAACTATCTTCTCATGATGTTCTATACAACGATTGCTGGATGGATTTTTGCATATATTTTTCACATAGGTTCTGGTAGTTTATCTGGTTTGAATGCAACTGAAATTGCTGAATATTTCGGTGCTACATTAACAAAACCTGCTCCAATGATATTTTGGATGGCTATGGCTGTTATAATTGGATTTGGTATCTGTGCCTTGGGACTGGAAAGAGGTGTTGAAAAAATAACAAAGATCATCATGTCAGCACTTCTGGTATTGATGATAATATTGGTCATCAATGCTCTTACATTACCCAATGCAAAAGAAGGCTTGGAATTTTACCTGAAACCAGACTTTGGTCGTTTGAACAGTTATTCTTTATCTGAAGTAATTTTTGCAGCCATGGGACAGGCTTTCTTCTCATTATCTGTTGGTATGGGTGGAATGGCAATCTTTGGATCATATATCGGCAAGCAACAATCTTTAACTGGAGAGAGCATAAATGTCATCTTACTTGATACATTTGTTGCCATAATGAGTGGCCTGATTATCTTCCCAGCATGCTATTCTTATAACGTAGACCCTCAAGCAGGTCCTCCTCTTTTATTTATTACATTACCGACAATATTCAACCAAATGCCATTTGGTAGACTTTGGGGCGTTCTATTCTTTGTATTTATGGGATTTGCAGCTCTATCAACTTTGATTGCCGTATTTGAAAATATAATAAGCTACTGGATTGATCTGTACGATGTTCCAAGGAAAAAAGCTGCTCTTATAAATGCAGTTATAATCATAACACTATCAATTCCTTGCATCTTAGGATTTAATTTGTGGTCAAATTTCCAACCATTTGGCTCTGGTACTGGTGTTCTAGATTTGGAGGATTTCTTGATCTCAAACACCATAATGCCACTTGGCTCTTTATTATTTGTATTATTCTGTACAAGAAAAAGTGGATGGGGATTCAAAAAATTCATCGCTGAAGCTGATGAAGGTGTTGGAATTAAATTCCCTAATTGGCTAAAGATTTATGTCACCTACATATTACCAATAATAATTCTTGCCATTTTTGTACAAGGTTATTGGAGTATCTTCGCTAAATAATTTTACGATTATCAATCACACACACATAATTAACAGAAGCAAATGTTAATTATGTGTAAATAAAACTTTCAAAAGGAAATTTAAAATGAAAACTGAAAGAGAATCATTGGGCTCAAGACTTGGCTTCATTCTATTATCAGCCGGTTGTGCAATAGGACTTGGAAATGTATGGCGTTTTCCTTACATCACTGGTAAATATGGTGGCGGTGCATTTGTACTTATTTATTTAATATTCTTGGTAATTCTAGGTGCCCCAATAATGGTTATGGAATTTGCCATTGGTCGTGCAAGTAAAAAAAATATTGGTGGAGCTTTAAAAGCTCTTGAACCAAAAGGAACAAAATGGCATTGGTATGGTCACATAGCAATCGTTGGAAACTATCTTCTCATGATGTTCTATACAACAGTCACGGGTTGGCTTATATCCTACATTTTCTCAACAGCTAAAGGCGATTTATCAGGATTGACTCCAGCAGAAGTTGGAGGACATTTTACACATATACTCTCAACTCCAGGACCAATGATTTTTTGGATGATCTTAGCAGTTACAATTGCTATGTTTGTAGTTGGAAGAGGCCTTCAAAATGGCGTTGAAAAAGTAACCAAAATAATGATGAGTGCTCTGATTGCATTGATGGTTATTTTGGCTGTTAACTCATGTTTCTTAGATGGTGCTGCAGAAGGTCTGAATTTCTATTTGAAGCCAGATTTCTTAGGAATGGCTGAATATGGTGTTGATACTGTTATTTTTGCTGCTATGGGACAGGCTTTCTTCACTTTAAGTTTGGGAATTGGTGCCATGGCTGTATTTGGCTCATACATTGAAAAAGACCATTCATTGACTGGAGAATCATTGAGAGTTATTGGACTTGATACATTTGTTGCTATCGTAAGTGGGCTCATAATATTCCCTGCTTGCTCAGCTTTTAACATAAGCCCAGATTCAGGACCATCTTTGATATTTGTAACACTTCCAAATATATTCAATCAGATGAATGGAGGTATCCTCTGGGGCTCATTATTCTTTGTATTCATGAGCTTTGCAGCATTATCTACCTTGCTTGCAGTTTTTGAGAATATCATAAGTTACTGGATGGATGTATGGCTTTTCTCTAGAAAGAAAGCCTGCATAATGAACTTCTTCCTGATAATAGTTCTATCACTACCTTGCATACTGGGATTCAATGTATGGTCAGATTTCCAACCTTTAGGTAGTGGAACAGGTGTTCTTGACTTGGAAGATTTCTTTGTAAGTACAACCTTACTTCCTTTAGGATCAATGATTTTCTTATTGTTCTGCTGTATTGAACGTTATGGATGGGGCTTTAAAAACTTCACAGCTGAAGCTGACGAAGGTAAGGGACCTAAATTCCCAAGATGGACCAGATTATATGTTTCATATATTCTTCCATTCATTGTGTTATTTATCTTTATCCAAGGATATATCACTACTTTCAGTAAATTGTAGGATTTATTGCAATAATTACATGAAAGCAATAATGTTACATTATTGAATTTTTTTAAGAATAACACTATATTAAGTAAGTGCTTAAAAAAGCACAGGAAAAGAACACTAATACAAATTAGGGAATACATTTAAACTGTATGACAGTTTCTTATAATTATGGAGGGCTATGTGGCCAAAGAAGAAGCAATTGAAGTTGAGGGTCTTGTAAAAGAGGCTCTACCAAACACTAAGTTCCGCGTTGAATTGCAGAACAATCACGTTATTTTAGCACATCTTTCTGGAAAGATGCGTAAACACTATATTAGAATCGTACCAGGCGATACAGTACGTGTTGCACTATCTCCTTACGACTTAACTAAAGGTCGAATCATTTACAGAGAAAGATAGTTAATTCTTGCGAAATATACGATAGAGATTAGGCACAGATTGCTGTGCCTGTTTTATTGTCCCTTTCTAAGATATTTTAAATAGATTTAAACAATAGCAAGCCATCAAGCTTGCTATATTTTTTATCATCATCCTACCAAATATCCACAATCGACATTGATTATTTGCCCTGTTATTGCATGATTGTTGTTTAAGAACATAACAGCATCTGCTATTTCTTCAGGCTCAACTGTCCTTTTTATTATTGCTCTCTTAACAAAAACTTCTTTAACTGGATCTTCTTTCTCTTCTGTATATGGAGTTTTCAAAAGACCAGGAGCCACTGCATTTACTCTTATTCTATTCTCTCCCAATTCTGCTGCAAGACTTCTTGTATATGCTGTAACAAAACCCTTTGATGCATCAAAATGGGCTGTTCTCTTGCAGAGAGATACAGAAGCGTTTATTGACGATATGTTTATTATACTTCCGCCTTTTACAATTTTAGGAATTGCATATTTACAGCAGAGAAAAACTCCTGTTGTATTGATCTTAACAACAGAGTTAAATTCATTCAAAGTTAAATTGACCTGTTTATTTGAAGAACATACTCCTGAATTGTTGACCAGTAAGTCCAGTGGAGGCAACAAAGAAAATACTTTTTTAACTTCACTTTCATCACACACATCTAAATGATAAAATGTGATGCCGTACTTTGCACTTATCTCTTGTGCTCGAACTTCATTGTTTGCAAAGGTTGCAAATACTTCAAATCCATTTTTCTTAAGATCAATGCAAATAGCTTGACCTAAATTACTCGTTCCACCTGTTACAAAAGCTTTCATAATATTCCTCCTCGAATCTTAAAAGTTAAGAGCTATCTCTCAATAAATATGATAACTCATTGGAGAGCACTAAACAATATAAATAAATTTATACCAATTTTATGCCATATCAGATGAATATTTATTCTTGAATGGTTCTGAAATATCAAAAAAATAGCAACCGATCATCAATTCAATGAGTTTCAGTTGCTATCTATGTTCACCTTTAAATATTAAATTATGTTGTTTTCTTTTAACATATCTTCAATATCAGTATTCTTAATCAATTTTTTCACCTTACGTTTGGCGATTTTAGGAATCTTAACTTCTGGTTTCTCTCCATCCAATAGAGCAGAAGCAGCACTCAGTAGATAACGAATATCATAACGAGATGCATAAACCTCAGGAACACCCTTTTCAACTCCACAGAGCACATATACCGCCTCCATAGCTGTTCTTCCTGAGTATTCAATTGTGAATACAGTATCACGACCAGGTTTATCTAAGGTCTCAGCAAATTGACCTAAGAAAGCAAAGTTAACTGCATTTTTAGGAACTACAAAAGGTCGATCTTTTAAAGAGCGTTTCATGAACTGAGATGTTATGAATGGCATCATAACAGGAATTGCAGTGCAGCTTTCAGCCAATTCATCAATTTCATTTACAGGAACTCCAATGTGATACAGCCATTCCTTTGTTATCTCTTTACCAGAACAATCTCGCATTGGTTTTTGAATGTAATTACCATTTTTATCTGTGAACAGGCCATATACCCAAACTGCAACATCTTTTTCAGGTTGCTCATAATATTGTCCCTGACGATTGATAGTCCAGCTCATGAGCCAACCAGAATCTTTTGCTGTAACAATACCACCTGTAACCACATGTCCACCGTAAGGAGAGCGCTTTGTAATTTTTTCAATATACTTTGGAACTCTTTCATCGTGGCATGTTACTGTGCATGATTCCCAGTTTGACTGCTCTGTATCAGTACAGAATTTATCAGGATTACCGAAATCATCTGATTGTTTGGCAATATTTCTCCAGAGCTTCCAACAGCCAGATGGCTCCTTGTTGAAAGGAGCGGGTTCTGTGTCAGTACCATAACCAGAACCTTCGGTCATTGAACCATTTGTTATGAATACCAAGTCATTTTCAGTTAAATCAATATTTAAAGATTTGCCATTTTTCTCTTTTGCTACAATTTTCTTTGCTACTTTTTTACTGTCTGTGATATCAAATTCAACATTTTCAACAGTGACACCATATTTAAATTTAACATCATGATCTTCAAGATATTTTATCATAGGTTTTACGATTGAAATATATTGGTCATGTCTTGTGAACTGCAATGCTGAAAGATTTGGAAGACCACCAGTATGATGAATGAATCTGTTGAGATATAGCTTCATTTCAAGTGCACTGTGCCAATCTTCAAAGGCAAACATAGTTCTCCAATAAATCCAGAAATCTGTTTTTCTCAATCCATCTGAAAAAATTTCCTCTATAGATTTATCCTGAAGGTCTTCATCCTTCATCAAAATGAATTCTGATAGCTCTTTAGCATATTTTTGACCTAAATTGAACTTGCCATTATCATAACGACGCCCCTGCTTCTCTGTAATACGACAGTTGCTTGAATTTGGATCATCTAGATTTGTATAGTAAAGATTATCAAGAATACTCATGCTTGGATCTTCCTCTGAAGGTATTGAACTGAAAAGTCCCCATAAAACTTCAAAATGATGCCCCATCTCACGACCACCACGAGATACATATCCCAAATTTTGCTGAACAGCACCATCTAAAGAGCCACCTGGTAAATCAAGTTTCTCCAGAAATGTAATTTTGCTGCCATCCATATGAGCATCTCTTATGAGAAAACAGGCAGCTGAAAGAGGACCAATACCAGTTCCAATCATATAAGCTTTTTTATCATCAATACCCTTTGGTTTTCTTGCATGTACCAATGATTCATAATTTCCGTTAGATAATTTTAATCTATCATCATAAGTTCCAATTTCCATATTAAATATCTCCTTGAGTTTAGCCGTTTTTCTAAATCACTTGGATAAAAGTTACGTCTAAAACGAGATGGCAACAATAGACAAATTCTGAAATATGTCACTATTTATCATATGAAGCATTGCAATCGGCAATGATGAGTAAAAAAAATCTATAAAATTGAATATTTGAACAACAGCTGAGGCGCTCACTATCTCACTAAACCAATCAAAATATACATAAATTTCCAAATACTTAGTAAAAAAGTCATTTTATTTAATTGAAATCAATAATATGAATGATCCTCTGGACGTAAAAAAGCACCAGCTTTTTATCTTTTCTTATCACCAAGCCAGTGCTTTTGAAGTATTATAAATTGTTAAAAACTAACTAGTTCCAACCTCTACCTCTTCCCATTTTTCGGCCAACTCCAGCAGATAAACCTCTACCTCTACCCAGACCTAATCCGCGACCACCTTCGACAACTTCAACAGCTCCAAGGCCCAATCCTTGTCCCATTCCACGGCCCATACCGTTCATCTTTCTGCGACCCAGACCATTTCTCATACCTAGTCCACAAGGACCCATTCCTCTTCCACGCATTTGATTGTTATTCATACTTCTACCTCTACCATAATATCTCTGTACTTCTGTATCAGAGTTCTTTCCTACGCTAACTTGGGTACTGTTTCTATTGCATTCACCCAATCCTCTTCCTGTCATTTCGCCCTTTCCTTCTGGGCCAGTTCCATCTAACCTTGGCATATTGTGCTCCTTGTATATTAATTTTGTTTCCGACATATGTCGTTTACGTTTATAAGGTACTATCATTTTCGACATATGTCAATAACTATTGCAAAAAAAATATCCACTGACCTGAATCAATGGATACATATTAATAATAATTAGAAATAAACTTTCTTCTCACCCTTAGATTTAAAAATAACCCAAATAGCTCCAGAACCACCATTAATGGCTTTAGGATTGTAAGCCTCTCGAACAATACCAGAAAGTCTTATCTCTGATAATGCCACTTCTTGAAGCACACCCTTACCATCTTTACTGTGATTGCCCTTACCTGTTATGATGCTTACTTTTTTAAGTCCATCAGCTCTAGATTTCTCCAAGAACTCGCGAGTTCTCAATAAAGCAATATCACTGGTCAGGCCATGAAGATCAAGCTCTGCCTGTGGGCTCATAGATCGCAAATAAGAGATGGAGATACCTTTGCAGTCCTTCTTATCCTTTTGTCTCTTTGCTTCAGCTATAGCCTTTTCTTCTTCGCTTTCCTTGCTCCACGCTTTATAGATATCACTGAAATTCCATTTTGATGGAAGCTCCTCACCAGAATTATGGGAAGATGCCACTGCAAAAGGCTCCCTCTTGCTATGATTATCTCTACCATTATGATTTTTATTGCTGTTTTTGCTGTGACTCTTATGATGCTCACTCTTTTTACTCTTCTCAGCAATTTTTTCTTTTACATCTTCATCATTTGAAGAATGTGAGTACTTTTCAGTGACCTTCTCATCAATATTCCAGGAGCACTTTTTATCTTTTTTAGCAGTAACGGAATCACTGACAGGCTTCTCGATTTTCTTAATTTCTTCAGAAGGCTGTTCTACAGCAGGACCAGTCTTATCAATATCAGCTGATTTAACTTCTACTGCAGCAGTAACTTGTTTTGCTTCAACTGACTTCTCTTCACTTTTTTTGAAAGGGGCAGTTGTTGTTTCAACAATCTTTTCTTTTACCTGTGAAACAACAGGTACTTCAACTTTCTTTGTTGATTCAACACTTACATCAATTTTTTCGACTTTATCTATTCTCGACTTCGAATTGGTGTTGGTTTTAATATTATCTGTTGTATCATCATTATTTCTAGCAACTGCAGTCTTTTCATTTTTTATGTCTCTTCCCTTATTTAGGTTATTATTTTCAAATTTATATGTTCTGTTATTTTTAATATTTTTGTTGTTTTTGTTTTTTTCATCACCACTCTGTGCAATTACTTTGTAATTTGAAGGTAGTTCCGAGATTTCTTTGACTTTAGAATCTTTCTTTTGTCTTTTTTCTTTTTGTTTATTTTTTTCTTCTGTAAATACATCTTCATCTCTTCTTTTGAGAATCTGATTTATATCCTGCTTCTTGGATTTCTTTACACCGCCTGCATTACCTTCAAATTCATTCAGAAGATTTCCAAAATCTTTTGTAGGTCTGTACTGCTTACTTTTCTTAGGTGGAGTTTTCTTTACCTTAGGAGCCACACCTTGAGATCTCTCCCATTCTGCAAATACAGAAGCAAAATCTTCATCACCTTTCACACTAGATTTCTTCATGCTATTAGATTTATTTTTCTTTTTCACATTCTCTAGAGACCTACCATTTTCCCAACTTGAAAAAATATCTTCAAAGGTAACATCCGAATCAAAAGTTTCAACAATCTTCTTATCCTTTTTTACATTTGGATTGTTTGGATTCTTTCGCTTCTGCTTCGATTGATTGTTGCTTGCCGCGGCTTTTGTTTTAACAACAACATCCTCTTTCTTTATGCCCTTAAAAGGGTTGTATGTATCACTTTCATCGGTCAATACAGAAAAACGGCTGTCCCCAGCCGTTTCTTTGGTATTTTTGTTTCCGACTTTTCTTCGTCGTTTGCCCATTATACCTCCTGAACATCTAAAATTTGGCTTACAAAGGGTTTTATTATTTCAATAACTTCTGTCATTGAAGCACCTTGAACTTTCATTGTAAGAATTGAGTTTGTAGGATCAGTTCCCATGAAAGTACCAAATGTTATGATATCTATTCCTTTTTTTTCAAGAGCAGTTGTGATATGAGCGATTGTACCAGGTTTATCTTCAACAATGTAAGATACTCTAACACCAAAGTGACGAGCACCAAATAATTCCAAAAGAATTTTAAACATATCAGTTTTTGTCAAAATACCAACCAAAACACCATTTTCAACGACAGGAAGACAAGAAATATCTTGATCAACCATCAATCGAGCGGATTCTTCAACAGTTGTATTTTTTTCTATGGTTACTACATCTTTTTTCATCAACTTGCCAACAGTAAGACGACTCAATAAATAAGCCATTTCATGAATTGATAAGCTAGTTGCAGGAGATGGTGAAGCATATAATATATCCTTCTCTGTAATCAAACCGATGAGTTTTTTATTCTTATCTAAAACTGGTAATCGGCTTACTTTCTCATGCTTCATAAGAGAAGCCGCATCAGCCAAAGACATCTCAGGGTTACAAGTTATAGGATTTCTAGTCATTCTTCGTTCAATAATCATTAGTTACTCTCCTTGATATACTTATTTTAACTCAATTTATACATTTTTTCCACAAAATTATCAAATATTTATTGAACCTCATCACAATGCAGTATTCAGATAAATATACCTATTGAATAAATGTAATCGAAAACAGTATATACTTATTTATGATTCTTCTTTTCTTAAATTCTTATAAAACTATATATCAAATAAGAATAATTTGGAAAGGCAAATTTCAGATAAATGCCAATATTTAGACCCAAAAAAGTGAGATAAATTACTTTTTCAATATAATGTATTTTTCTTACATAAATACTTATAAAATGTTTAAAAAATTAGACAAAATGCATAACGTAACATACAGTGCAGCAGCCTTTTTTTTCAATCATATTTATCAACATACAAAATACAATGCAACAAAAAAGACCAACAACAGATATAATCCATCATTGGCCTGAAAAGTTATTTTTTTTTGATTACATTAAGTTGCCCATAAGTTCAACAATTTCATCAGTTGTCAAACCGTTACGAATCATATAATCATAAGCAATAGCACTTAAATTCTTATCTGTAACTTCCATTCCATTTGAAATTGTCATCAACATGTTGTAAGGAGTATCAGCTATGTAGTTATATTTTTCTGTTCCTTTCTGAACACCATAATAGTTTGAGTAACTCATCATATAATCATAGGTGATCTCATTCAAATCAGCACCCATCAATGCTTCTAAGATAACACTGGCAAAACCAGCTCTATCTTTACCTTCATTGCAGTGTACCAAGTATGGAGGCTCATTAGCTGCCATATATTTGAAGCCCTGTCCCAATAATTTTCCAAATTCTTCACCAGAATAATCTACATCCATATCAAGTAGAACAACATGACCTGCATCATACATTGTTTTATACCATGAGTTAGGATCAATTGTAGACATCATAGATTCTTCGCTATCAGCCAAGTTTACAATAGTTTTGATTCCAACAGACATAGCTAGTTTATCAGCATAAGGAGCTCTTGCATCACCAAGTACAGGACTTGCTGAACGATACAAAATACCTGAGCCGATATTTGAAGTTTTGACTTCTCTGAAGTTAGCAAAAATAGCATCTGATGCATAATCACTTCTTACTTCAGATTTCTCTAGATGTCTTGTTTGGTATTCCAACAAATAAGCACCTTTATTATTCATGCTGATTGTTAAAGGCATATCTGCCACAGCACCTGTCTTTTTAGCACAGTTACCATAGTTGATTGCAAAATATATTGAGCCGTCATCTTTTGCTCTGAGCAAGAAATCACCTACATCAACATCACTGTAAGTTGAAACAATTGGACATACATAATCCATTCCTTCAACTGTTACATTTACCATATCACCAAAAGATAGACCTACAGCATCTAAATCATCCTTTGTGATTGATGTTAATAGGTTACCATATTTATCAGCCTCAACAAAAACACCTGCAACAGAATTTTCTTTCATCTTTTCTGCCATTGGCATCATAGCTGTAGTTTCTTCTGCAGCAACAGCAGGAGCTTCTTCTTCGACATTCATATGAGTAGAAGTTGCACAACTACTGAATACCAAAGAGATTGCAATCATCAAGAAAATCAATAAGTTCCTAATTCTTTTATTCACCTTAAATCCTCCGTCTTTTTTTACATACAATTATTATCTATCTCGTACCGGTATTAAGTCAAGATAAAAAGGGGACAAACAGTTTTTTATGCATCTTTATATGATAACTATTGCAACCATAGGTTTAGAATATCTAAAATGGGTCAAAATATAACTTTTTTATCAATAAATATACTTTTCAAATTGATTGTCTCCTTCAATAAAATTGCAATTAAAAAAGCAGATAAATA
>Ga0172377_10001681_pt1 | contig 22501 bp, 17 predicted proteins | sample Pumphouse3metaG_FD_119749 | JGI IMG/M metagenome (GOLD analysis project Ga0172377, IMG submission 119749) | Leachate microbial communities from a municipal landfill in Southern Ontario, Canada - Pumphouse #3 metaG | ecosystem: Engineered > Solid waste > Landfill > Unclassified | place: Canada... | reverse complement strand
GCCGAGAGATTTGACTTTTTTCGCAACTTCTCTTGAAACATCAGGGGAAATGGTGGACATATCTATATAGAACTTTCCAGGTTTAACTGTGTCGTACAATTCTTTGTATACTGCGATAACGTGTTCACTTTTAGGAACCATAGAAATGATAACATCGCAAGCTTCACCTATTTCCTTTATAGAACTTGCCCCTATAGCACCTTGATCGGTTATATTCTTCAAAGCTTTGGAATTTAAATCAAAGACCATTTCTTGACTGTCAAACTTTTTAAGTATGTTGAGCGACATAGGTTCTCCCATGAGACCCAACCCAATAAATCCTACTTTCATTTTATTAGTCCTTCTTTGTGTTTTTCCAAGCATCTTGGAATATTCCCGCACCATAAGTGGTGAAAGGATGTTCAAAGCTCGCTTTATAAACTGCTAAACCACACGTGACAATGTCACATCCAAGTGCAGCTGCATCAGCTATTTGTTTGCCGTTTCTAAGAGCTGCAACAATGATTTCTGTCTTGTAGTCGTAATTGTCGTATATCACTTTTATTTTTTCTAAGTATTCGATTGTATCTTCACCGGAATTTTCTTTCCAACCGATGAAAGGTGAAACAAATTTACAACCAATCTTTGCAGGCATGATTGCTTGTGAAGGGGAGAATACTAAAGTCATATTTGTTCTGATGCCTTCAAGTTCAAGTCTTCTCGCGGCTATGATACCTTGTTCTGTACAAGGAATTTTTATGACGAAGTTAGAGCATCTTGCGGATATTACTTTTGCTGCTTCATACATATCGTCAGCCTTATCTAAAAAAGGATCGATTTCTACCGATATAGGAAAAGTTTCATATCCTTCTATATTGTTTTCTTTCACCCATTCTATTATGTGGTTGATAAAGTAACTTAATGGTTTCCCACTCAACATCACGTGTTTAGGATTTGTAGTCACTCCATCAATTCCATAATTTTTGTATGCATAATCTATCTCGTCTATTTTTGCGCTATCTAAGAAATATTTCATATATCCCCTCCTAATTGATTAACTGCGTTAATTAAATGTTATTACAAATTGTAAGCGTTTGCAAGAGGGAGTTTGTAATTATTTGCAATATTCCGCTGCTATTGTTGCGAATTTTTAGATTTTAAACAATAAGTGTGCTAGTCTTAAATGTATGGAAATTTTAATAGATGAATTAAGCGCCAATCAGCGCATCGATAAAATGGTTAAGAGAACATTGAACAATGCTCCTTTATCTTTTATATACAAAATGTTTAGAAAAAAAGACGTTAAAGTTAATGGCAAGCCCTGTAAAATAGACTACATTACAAAATTAGATGACAAGATTAGCATTTATATCAAAGATGATTTGCTTAGTGAGTTCTCAACACCAAAGGTTGTAAAACCTGTGAAACCTCAGTTGGATATCATCTATGAAGATAGCAATATTCTCATAGTAAATAAACCCGTTGGATTACTTGTCCACGGAGATGAACACGAGAAGAGAATCACTCTTCAAAATAGATTTTTAAATTACATTATTTCAACTGGTGAATACGATCCAAACAACCCTACAAAGTTTGTACCTGGTCCGGCACACAGATTAGATAGAAATACATCTGGTATAGTTGTTTTTGGTAAAAATTTACCTGCGCTTCAAAAATTGCTAGAATTATTTAGAACAAAAGAGCACATAGAGAAAACCTATTTAGCTTTGCTAGCTGGCAATCCTCCTAAATACGGAAAAATTGACTATCCTTTAAAAAAAGATGGCGACAAAGGATTAGTGAAAATCGGTCATATTGAAAAGGGAGCTAAGGCTTCTCACACAGAATTTTGGCTTGAAAAGAAATATGGTACATATTCTCTTGTTAGAGCGAAACTTATAACTGGACGCACTCATCAACTCCGCGTACATTTTGCTGCTATCAAGTGTCCGATTGTCGGAGATGGCAAGTACGGTAATTACAACGTAAATAAGAAATTTATGGACGCGTTTGGTTTGCGAAATCAAATGCTGCACGCGTCAACTTTTGAATTTAAAGATATAGATGGTTGTCTAGCATATATGTCAGGTAAGAAGTTCGAAGCTGAAATGCCTGAAAAAGAAGCATCTGTTTTAGAAGCCCTTTTACATAAAAGTATATAGATATTTCTACAAATTTATCGCTGTTTAATGGTAAACTAATTAATAGGTGACATATGCAAATATCATACTTATTACTATTTAGTTGGATAATAATTCTCATGTTGGGAATTAAAACATCCGCCAATCATATTTTCAAATCAGGTATTAGTTGCTTGTTAGCGTTAGTACTTACATTTTTCTATGTCTATTTAGAAAAATCATTTGATAACTTGAATTCGATGGTCGGAATGGTATCATACTTTGAAAAACTATACGCTCCGCTGTTTGCTAATTTGAGCATACCAGCAGACAAAGCTTATTTAATTGCTCAAGGTAGTTATTTGCTTATTATCTTTATATTGTTAGATATTTTATTTTTCACCTTGCTATCCATCAACGTGTTCGGTCGTTCACCAGATAAGAAAAGCAGGTTTAATTTTTTGAACATAGTTTTTTTGATAATATACTTATCTAGTTGGGGATTGTTTTTATCGGTTTTTGTCGTAAATATTGCGCCAATACTTTTAGTGCCAGAAGGATTTTTAGCTCCCATATTTGAATGGATCAGAGGGGTGATAAATTAATCATGAACAATATAGATAAAGCATTGTTGCTTGGTGAATCATTCGGGTTAGATACAACCAACTTTACATCGAGTTACATTCAAGGAATTATTGAATCAGATGCCTATATCAATCTTTGTGAAAATGTAAAGTGGGCAGAAAATTTTAACTTGAAGAACAGTTCTAAACTCATAACAGATTTTAAATTCATCAATTACGATGTCTCAACTTTTGAGGAGTCTGTTATTTTCGCTTCTAGAATCAACTATTTATCTTCAGTATCAGGGGAAGAATATTACATAAATCCTCTGATGAGTTACTCTCAACCTATAAAGACGAGATCCATCGGAGATTTGATGGTTTCATATCAGGGAAGTAAGCATACTTTTAACGAATTGATAAGCGATGAAACTCACCCTTTAGCATACAAGACAAACATTGTAGTAAGGCAGACTGAATACTACAGGAAAGAAGCCTCAGAAAAGGCTTTGTCAAATTTTGAAAAAACTTCCAACAACAAAGGGCTTGCGCATATTGTTCACCAGCAAATATGGAAGATGATCTGGTTGGCGTTAGTTGCGTTAGTTTTTGTCGTTGGAAGCGGATATTTATTCTTTTGTAACGTTCCAGAAATACAAGACATGCTGAGAGATTGGCAGTTTAACAATTACATATTTTACGGGCCTTTTATCTATTTTATTTTCTCGCTTTTACTCGTGCTAACTTGGTTTGGTTTGTTCGCTTATTTAAATGATTCCTATTCCCCATACTACTATTACAAGAAACTGGGAAGACACAGAGCGAGCAAGCTGTATGAGAGCATCAATAAGCGCGCTCAAAGTTTAGCGGAATACGTATTCCAAGGAATTAAAGACAACCGTCCTCTATCTAATGATATCGGAAAATTCAACGTTGCTACTAGTGATGATGAACTAAAAACCTATACCAATATGTACGGTATTAATAAATCTTATAAGTACTCGTTGTTAACATCCTTTTTTAAAACTGAAATTATATTTTGCGTTATTGCTGCCCTATATACAGTTGCGTGTATTTGGATTGCGAGATTTTAATATGGAAAGATTAAGCATTTCACCTAAAATCTATTTCACTGATCTGATAGAAATGGCAAAGTACGTTTATTTGTATCCTGGAAGATTCAATGTTATGTTCAACAAACAAGCCTTTGCAAAAACGTTGAGAAACGAGGATAAGAATAAGTATCAAGAGTTCTTGAATTTAAAAAGACAAAATTTTATTCCTGACATATTTGTGTATAAAGTTTCATACATATTAAATCCGTACATGGTTTTGCGCTACCACCACTTCAAATTCGAGTCATATAAAGAACTGGGTGAGACTATGTTGTCTTACGGTCCTATAGTAGACGTTTATTTAAAAGATCTTATCATTTATCATTTGCTTTCTGAATATATGGAAAGAATGAGAGATGAAAAGCGGCAAGCAAAACTTTATCAGCAAGTAAAACAAGCTGAACACGACAGTTTAAACAATGCGAATTTCGCTTACTGGACATTGGCGTTTCAACTCGCTGAAACCAAGACTCTTATTTATAACGGACACAAATTTAACAAACCTGAAGAGTTCTTTAGACAAGTTTCCGTACTGTCTGATTTATTTCCCTTTTCCTCTTCATTTTTGAAAAACCAATACGTAATTGCGTGGTTGAGTTGCCTCGGATATTCATCTCAGGTGAAGCGTTTTAAAAATCTGAGTGAACTTACTGATGCAAAAGAAAATGAGATAGCGGAAAAACTGTCGAAAGAAATAGCAAAAGAGTTTATTACTCAATAGTTTTTATATATAATAATGAGTGAGTAGGGAGATAATTATGTTAACTATCAAACAAAAAGCTGAAAAGTGGTTGACGTCTAGCAACGTCGATAACGAACTTAAAATAGAAATCAAAGAAGCTAATTCAAATGAATTGAATGACATGTTTTTTAAAGATCTCGAATTTGGTACTGGTGGTATGAGAGGATTGCTTGGACCTGGATCAAATAGAATGAATGTTTTTACTGTTCGCAAAGTCACTTTAGCATTCGCTACATTTTTACTTAATACATATGGTGAGAGAGCCCGCAAACAAGGCGTTATTCTTTCGCACGATAACAGATTTCACTCGAGAGAATTCGTATTGGAAATTTCCAAAGAATTCAACGAATTGGGATTTAATACATTTGTGTTTGATTCGTTGAGAACCACACCTGAACTTTCGTTTGGAGTTCGTTACAAAAAGTGCATCGCTGGCGTAATGATTACAGCCTCGCACAACCCTAAAGAATATAACGGTTATAAAATTTACGATGAGACAGGGTGTCAATTTGTTCCAAATGCAATACAACCTATGTTAGACATTGTTTCTACCCTTGGCGATGAATTGGACTTAACGTACGATAAAGCCAGCGTTTTTGGGAAGCAAAATCTATTGGACAACTCTGTTGATGACGCCTTTATGAAAGAGGTTCATTCGATTGCTATTTATCCTGAGGATAAGAAAGTCGCTAAAGTTGTGTTTACTCCGCAACACGGAACTGCTGCTGTACTTGGCCGCAGACTATTTAAAGAACTTGGATACGATATGACGCCTGTTTTAAGCCAGTGCAATCCCGATCCAGCGTTTTCAAATACACTTTCACCAAATCCTGAATTAAAAGAAGCTTATGTTGCAGCAATTAAGTTGGCAAAAGAGAAAAAAGCTGACTTAATATTAACGACAGATCCCGACGGAGATAGAGTGGGTTTAGGCTTTTTAAACACTAAAGGCGAGTATGAATTGCTCACCGGTAATCAGACTGGAGCTTTACTCATTGATTACGTGTTGAAGAATCGTAAAAAAATAGGAACTTTATCTAATAATCCTTTGCTTTGTGACACTATAGTTACTTCTCAACTAGGAAGAAAAATCGCTCATAAATACGGAGTGAGAACTGAGTCTTACTTAACTGGATTTAAATACATCGGTGAAGCTATGAACAAATATGAGAAATCAGGTGAATATACCGTTGAATTTGGATATGAAGAATCCTACGGATATATATTTAAGGGTTTTGTTAGAGATAAGGATGCTTTACAAGCCTTGCTCATGATATCTGAAATGACAAATCACTACTTGTTAGAGGGTAAAAAACTCGATCAAAAGTTAGAAGAACTATACAAAGAATACGGATACCATATGTGCACGCTAAAAAACATATATTTTAAAGGTGAATCCGGGTTGAAAGATATGGCTAATATTTTGAACGAATTCAGAGAGAATCCGTTTGATGAATTAGCTGGTGTTAAGGTAGTTAAACTTGAGGATTATATGAAACAAGTTTCGCGTCAAGATGGGAAAGAAACTGAGCTTAAGGGTTTTCCGAAATCCAATGTGCTGAAATTCTTTTTGGAAGATGGAAGTTGGTTAGCGATGCGCCCGTCTGGGACTGAACCAAAATGTAAATTCTATTACGAAGCTATCGATGCCGATGAAGATGTCGCATTAGCAAAGTTGGATAAATTTCACGAGGCTATTTTGAAAAAAGCTGATTTATAAATCAAAACTCCGCGCAGTAAAATGCAAGGAGTTTTTTAATTGACCTTACTCGCACAATATTATATATATTTTTTAACCGTCAAATTGTATAATAAAAGAAATACTGGAGAAATTTTATGCACTTAATGTCGATCGCAATGGTAGCGGCTATATTTAATATCAGTGCTGCACCAATTAATTTGAAGGAAAATAATGCGGATTCTTTGCGGAAAACCGTTCTTTTGCTTACAAATTCAGAGCTTGATTCCGATCGCACCGGTTATGAATATGAGGCGATAAATGCTTATGAAGGGAATTTGAATATCGTTTGTGAACATTATAGTTGTACGTCTCACCAAAATGATGTTGACTACGATGAAGAATTCACTGATTACCTTTCTGAAAAAGAATATTTTTATGGGGGATTTGATGGAGTGATTACTACATCAGATACCATTTTAAGTTATGCAATGAGCAATATTGACGATGAACTAGATGTTTTTTATGAAACGCCTATTATGTTTATGAACGTGAATAACGAAGATTTTGCGAAAGAGTGTTCATTGAATAAATGGGTGACTGGTGTTACTAGAACCGTAGATTTTAGCGCAATTATCCAGCAAGCAGTTAAATTTAGTCCGGACGCTGTTACTGTAAATTATATTTACGATGACACTTGGGTCGGTAAGTTTTATAAATCTCAGTTGTTAGATGCAATTGAACCGTATAATTTTGAAAATATATATCCGTTGAATGTCAGTAAGTATTCAATGGATTATATAAATGATAAAATTGCTGATTTTGATGAAAATGATATTTGTATATACCTGAGTGCTTCGATAGATGGTGATGGCAACTCATATACGATAGGACAATTTTCTAGCGAAATCTACGACTCAGTTGATTGCATTATGTTAACCACTAGGGAAGAAAATGTAGGAACTGTTGCAATTGGCGGATATTTTGTTGATGAGGTGAGCATTTATACAACTTTATTTAATACTTATGAAAGTTATTTTTCATCTGGTGAAAATTATTGGGATATAAGTATTGATGAAAATCCCGAGTGGAGATATATATTCGACCAAGATATGATAAAAAAATACCACATATATAAGTCTTATCTGCCGGCAAATAGCATAATTTTAAACGAGGATATAACTTTTCAAGAAGAATACCCTGTGATTTTCTACACAATTGCGAGTGTTACAATCGCTTTTATTGTAATAACTATTGTACTAATTGGTTTGAATTTTGATCAGAGAGATAAAATTAAAAAATTGGATAAAATGGACAAGGAACTTGAATGTAAACTTCGAATAGGAAAATTTAATGGTCTTTTAAACAGATATGCATTTAATCAAGACATAGAAAAATATATTGCTAAAGGTGAAAATTTTGGAGTCGGTCTTTTGAATATTGATGATTTCTCCACATTCTCGAGTTATTACGGGCAGACGAAGAGCAGTTCGTTAATAAAAGTTTTAGCTAAACATTTGATGGAAACTCTTTCTAAACGAATAAGCATATATGTCTTTTCGAAAAAGGAGATAGCATTGTTAATTCCGGCGAAAGATAAAAAAGAATTAAGTAAAATTATTGATATATTTAAGAAAGAAAATAAAGTTATTTATAAAGTAAACAATACGGAGTTACATATTAAATGGACATCTGGATTCACTCTATTTCCTGACGATGGTCTTACGAAAAATGAGCTGGTTGCTAACGCGTTTTTCGCTATGAAATACGGAAATAAATACTGCCCCGAAAATGCTGTACTATTTGACGAAGAGAAGGTTAATCCTATCAAGCGCATTAGTGAAGAAAAAGAGATGCTGCATTATTCTTTAGAAAATGGACTAATAGATAATTATTTTTCACCTGTTATAGATCTTACAACAGGAGGTATTTTTACGTTAGAAGCCCGCATGAATATCAAAGGCATCAAATACAATAAAAATGAAAATTTTAAGGATTATTTTGCTTCAAATATGGTTACAGATTTAACCAAGCTTACTCTTAATTTATTTCGCGATTTTGTTTTTGAAGTTCAAAAACAAAAAAATGTTAATATGCATTATTCATTTAGCATATCCAACATTTTGTTGCGCGAAAAAGGTTCCGAAAAATACTTTTTGAATCTATTTAAGGAAAAACAAATAGACTTGAGCGATATTATACTCAATGTTGATGAATCGATAATTAAAGAATCAGATGAGATAAAGCAATCGTTTTTCAATTTTATAAAAGAAAACAACATTGGTTTGTGTTTAAATAATTTCGGAGATAGTTACTCTTCTATAAAAGCTATATATGAAATGCCTTTGTTAATGTTAAAGATGAGTGAGATTATATCGGACAGATTTTACGATAAGCATCTGTTGAAGGAAATAACATCATTTATCAATTATTTGCATGCGGCTGGAATGAAGATATGTTTTGCTAATATTACCGATGCAAAAAAAGCTGAGTTTTTTATTGAAGCAGGCGCTGATTTTGAGGAAGGAACTTATTTCGCAGAAGTTTTGCCGCCGTATGAAATGTTAGAAAATCTTCAAAAAAATTATAAGAGTTTAATTGAAACTCATTCGGATAAAGAGGAGGTAAAATAGTATGAAAATTTCAAAATTGCTACTATTAGCATTCCCAATTTTATTCTCTTCAAATTTGGCTCCTGTGAATAACCAGAATGTATCAACTAGTACTATAGCAGTCAATAGTTCGACTTCCGCAAGTAATCATTCTGTTAATATTTCAGAATCAAACGATATTATTTCTGAAGACAACGATAAAAATAGCGTATTATTTCTCGGTTCATATTCTATTAAATGGTTATCTCAACCAGAGTTAATCAAGGGAATTTCCACCGTACTCGGAGATGCTCAATACAGCATCGATTATAAATATTTGAATACTAAGGATATTGAATACAACGATGAATACAAAGAATTTTTAAAAGAAACGTATTCGGTTATGTTCGCTGATAAAGATCCTTATGATGCGGTTATAATCAGCGATGATGACGCTTTAGATTTTGTTATGTCTAACAATTCTGAAGCCGGAGATTTATTTTTTGAAATGCCATCCTTTTTCGTAGGAGAAAATAGTGCGACGAAGGCTTTAACTGCAAGTGAAAAAACGAATGTGTGCGGTTTGCTTGAATCTATTAATTACAAAAAGAGCATAGAGCAAGTCCTGTCTCTTGCTGAAAATACTGGCGTGATAAATTACATTGCTGATAGTACTAATACGGGAGAGGCAAATGCGGAATCCTTTGAAGAAGCGGTTGAAGATTTAGGAGAGTTTTCCTCAGTTAATAGAATAAATCCCTCGAATATGACTCTACAGGAATTCGAAGATACACTTTCTAAAATAGACTCAAGTGATATCACCTATGACCTATCGTTCAGTCAAGATATTGATGGGAATAAATACGGTTCAGGGCAGCAAGAAGCGATTTATAATAAATACGCGAATTTTCCTTTATTTTCAGATAACAATATCAGCAGTTATGCTGGATTAGTTCATTATGATTTTGAAAAGGCAGGTACGATAATTGCGGGATATGTAAATGACTATTTACAAAATGGATTAGATATTTCTGATATTAATATTATTTTACAAGATATGAACACATACAAATATAACGTGAGCGAGTTAGCAAAATATGGTTTAAATTATGAGAATTTACTCAGCGATGATGATATTGAATTCGCGAATTTCGGAACATCTTTCCAATACGAGTATAAAAACCTTTATGAGTTGATTATTATTATTGTGCCTCTAGCTTTAATAGTTCTAATTGTTTTATCGTATTTTGTTTTTAGAAATCACAAGATCAGAATCGACCACAAACAAAAACTGGAGAGTTTTAAATATGCCTCTAATCACGATGCTTTAACCGGTTTGTTGCAAAAAGATTCTTTCTACAAAGAAGTTATAGAATTAATGAAAACCAAAACCAACTTTGCTCTCGTAGTTATCAACATTGATAATTTGAATGAAGCTAATGAATTCTACGGACGCGATAAAGGCGACGATATCCTTGTGAATATGGTGAATACAATAAAGTCCTTACCGGGTTTTAACTATGGATTTTATATGAGCGATGATGAATTCCAAATAGTGGTTCCATATAAAACAAAGCAGGAACTTGATGTTTTTGTTAAACAATTAGATGAAATAAGTCTTTCTATCAAAATCGATGGAATTATTGAAAAGCGCGTGTCAGCGACTGCTGGTATTAGTTTGTATCCGGAAGATGCAACAGTTGGAAGTGAATTGTTAGAGCACGCATATTCTGCAATGCAGTACGGTAAAACTTTAGGAAAACGAAAGATAGTTTTTTACAATCAAACTATGCGAGCTTCAGATGCTAAAGCGGACACGTATAATCTATTGAGCGAAACAATTAAAAATAATGAATTCGAATTATTTTTCCAACCTATAGTGGATATAAAGACAGGTGAATTATTTAAATTTGAGGCTTTGCTAAGAATTGAAGATAATACTTTGTCTCCAGGTATATTTATTCCGATTGCGGAAGAGACGGGATTGATCAACATCATTAGTAAAAACGTAGTGAAAATGGCTTGCGAATTTGAGAAAAAGATGAACGAAGCTGGAAGTGTAAAGCATATTTCTTTTAATTTTTCGAGCAAGCAAATAATTGACAATACATTTTGCAATTACTTTAAAGAAGTTGCGGACGATAATAAGATAGATATTAAAACTATTGAGGTAGAAGTAACTGAGCCGACATTGATGAATGATACTGGTGAAGAAAAAGCATTCTTTGAATTCTTTAAAAAAGAAGGAATTACAATATCTCTTGATGACTTCGGCACAGGATTTTCATCGCTTGATTGTTTGTTTGCTGATTCTATTGAATATATTAAAGTCGACAAGGATTTAGCGGAAGTTCTTTGCAGTGATGAAGAATCATTCAAGCATCTTATTTCATTCTTTCACAAAGCGAATTTGAAAGCTGTAATTGAAGGGATTGAAACAAAAGATCAGGTGAAGATATGTCGAGAATGTAATGTGGATTACATCCAAGGTTACTATTTTTCCAAACCTTTACCCGAAACTGAAACATTAAATATCTTAACTAAAAATTATCTGGACATGATCAAGTAGAAAAGTTTAGATTATATAAAAATATTTATATTTTGGAATCTATAAATACTATTTCGTTATATAAACGTATTAATCATCTTACAATTGAGTTATTGAAATGTGTCTATTTTAGCGGTTTTATGGTAAAATTATATTAATATTCATACTGTATGGAGCATCAAAAAGTTAGGATATATAAACATGAAATTTGGTCTGTTATTAATAGCTGTCATATCTCTTTGTGCAGGAACAAGTTTTTCCACTGGAAACGTACTTCCTGCTAATAGTGATAAAAAAAGTATCTTAGTATTAGGTGAAAGGGGAAATGACTCCTTTGCTTATAACGAAGAGGTGGATGCTATTTCTGATTTCAGCGGAAACCTTGACTTGCATTTTGAATATTTTGACAATGAAAAATACGAATCTTTTCCCAATTATGGAAATGACTTTTGCAAATATATTTCTGAACAAACTCAATATGTTTTTGATGTTGATGGGGCTGTAGTTTTAAATGCGGAAATTCTTAATTTTATAGTGGACCACAATAATTCTAGCGAAGAATTATTTTATGAGATGCCAACTATATTCATAGGTGCTGAAAATGGAGAAACCGATAGTTTATGCTCACAATCAAACTGGATTGTCAACGCGAATAAAGATATTGATTATTCAGATATATTATCCTTGATGTACGATTTGATGCCTAAAACCATTGCAGTGAATTACATCACTGATAACACTGCTATCGGTAAAGAAAAAACCCAAAAGTTTTTAAATGATTTGGAAATGTACAATTGCGAAACGAATGAAATTAATACCTCCGAATTAGATTTAGCCGATATTGAGACAACTGTTGAAAGTTGCAGAAGTGATGAGCCGACATTTTTGTTATCATTTTCAGAAGATTTGAACAATAATCAATATGATATAGCGGGAGTGTGTGACGCTTTAGATGGATATGTACATACGCCTATATTTTCTGAATTTGAAGATGCCTTGGGAAGCATCGCTGTCGGCGGATATTGTATTGATTACAACGAATACCTAACAAACACATTGAATGCATTTGAAACTTATTTTACTAATAGTAACAATGTATTTGATGATAATATAGCTAACGATATTGCCGTTGATAAAAATTTCATATTTTCTCAAAAAATCATGGAAAAATATGATTTGTCTAGATCAAATTTGCCTTCTAATGCGAGAATAATTGATCCAGTTGTTTCTACCTGGGATGAAAATAAGAAAGCTATTTATATTGCGGTCGGCGTAATTGTGGTCATTTTATTGGCGATAATAGGATTAACGCTGTTTAGAAATGAGCAAAAAAAGAAAAATTTAAAGATTAAACAATTGAACGAAAGATTAGAAAATCAGCTTTTAACCGATGTTTTAACGGGATTAAAAAATGGATTGGCTTTTTCTAAGGATATAGACAAATACATTGCAAAAGACACTGCTTTTTTAGTTGGTACAATAGTTATTGATGATTTCGCAAAATTTTGCGTTTATTACGGAAGAAGCACGGGTGATACCATTATTAAAGTTGTTGGAAAATATTTGCAAATGAATTCGCTTGATTCCGTAAATATATATGCTTTAGGTGGTAATGAATTTGGTGCAATAATTATACGTGATAATTCTCAACAACAATTTGAGATAAAGAATGATATGCCGAAAAATACATCAATAAATTATAAAATTAACGATGTGGATCTATTTATTACTTGGTCTATTGGCATTGCTGAATATCCAAAGAACGGCTCTACGCAAAAAGATTTAATAGCGCGTTCAAAATATGCCATTGCCTCTGGTACTCGTTTAAGTAATAGTGGAATTTCAATGTTTGATGCCGAGAAAACAACGCCATATATTCGTGGTGTAGAAATAACTGAAGATTTACATAAAGCAATTAAAAAACACTTATTCTACAATCAATACATACCTTTAATAGACTTAAAAACTGGAGAAATTGTTAGTATTAATCCATTGTTGAGAATTAAAGGTGCTGAAGATATAAGTTATAAGCATTTGTTGGAAATAGTTAGTAAGACAAGTTTTGTAAATGAAATTTCTAATATTTCAGTTGATTTAAACGTGGAATTTCTCGCGAAAATGAAAAAAATAATTAAAAGAAAAGTATTTTTAGGAATGACCATTATCCCAGTGCAAATCAATAATGTAGGACTGTGGGAGCACATTTCCATGAAATCAAAAGAATTTGGAATAAGTGTGGAAAACCTTTTATTCATGTTTGATGAATCAATTGAAAAAGAAGATGAAGCCAACAGAAAAACGTTCTTTGATTTTGTAAAAGAAATTGATGCTACTCTTTGTTTTTTGAATTTTGGTCAGGGTTATTCTTGCTATAATATGCTATATGCAGTTCCTCTTGGAATGGTTAAGATAAATGAAGATATTTCAAATAAAATATGCGAAAAAAATAATGTTGAAGAAGCGAAATTATTTATTGAATACATACATAAATTAGGCATCAAAGTGGCTTTTGAAAGCATAGACACCATTAAACAGGCTAAATTTTGTTCAGCTGTGGGTGTGGATTATGCTCGCGGCTCATATTTTACTAAGGTTTTAAATGAAAAAGAGATGCTAGCAAGTCTCAATAATAATTACTCTGGCTTGTTAAATTTTGACAATGCGGAGGAAAACTAATATGAATGTGATTTCCACTATACTGTTTATCGTTCCGCTCATCGCGGCTTTTCAATTTAACTCGAACAAAAATGCCGCAGTAATCAATGATGATTCGGCAAAAAAAGTAACAGTGAGTTCCTCTATAAAAAAAGATATATTATTTATAGGTGCTTATTCAATCGATTGGATTTACTACGATGATGAAATCTCAGGTATTACTTCTGAATTGACCGCTGAAAATTATTCGATTGACTATACATATTTACAGGGAAAAAGAGTCGATTTCAGCGATGAATACATTGCATTTTTGGTGGAACACTACACAAAATTATGCGAGTATACCGACTATGATGCCATCATTATATCAGATGATGATGCACTTAATTTTGTCATGGATAATAACGAAGAAGAGAGCGATATATTTTACAGTATTCCCACATTTTTCTTAGCTGTTAACAATTCGGAATCGATTGAAGAAGCGACAAACAGCCGCGACAATGTTTATGGAATAATAGAGGAAAACGATTATGAACAAGGATTAGAGGCTATAAATACAATAATGCCGAATGCGAGCACATTAAATTATATATCCGATAGTACTATCACGGGTGAAACAACAGGTGAAAAATTGAGAAAAGCAGCCGTTGCTTCAGGGTATTTTACTAATATAAACAGAATTAATCCCTCTCTATTAACTCAGGATGAGTTAATAGATGCATTAAAGAATATAGATGATGGTGATGTGACATTTTTGACTAGTTTTAGCACCGATGTCACTTCGAAGTTTTACACTTTTGATGAGCAATATAATTTAATACGAGAAAACTTACTTTCGCCGTTGTTTACAGATGATCCTCTACCCGCCAACAATAATAGTGTTGCGGGATGCATAGTGTACGATTTTGAAAAAGCAGGTACGTTAATTGGAAATTCAATTAGAAAGTATTTTGCTAACAGTTTAGATATATCAGGGACAGATATGATTAATGAACAGCCGAACATTATCAGTTTTGACTGCAATGTGCTAAGTAATTATGGTTTAGATTACAATCTTTTAGGTGATGATGTTATCTTGGTAAATGAACCTGATTCATTTGCAGGACAATATGAAATCAGTTTTAGAATAGTTTCTTTTACTCTAGCAATATGCTTGTTCATTTTTTGGATACTCATTCGTCAAATGGCTTTATTTGGGAAACAAACCAAGGATATTATTGCTTTAAATTCGGAGATTACCAAACTTATAGACATTGATTCAACTACAAGACTATATCGTAATTCGGTTTTTAAAGAGGATATCAAAGCTATGATTTCATCCGGAAAAGCATTTGCTTTAATATTGGCCAACGCTGATGATTTGGGATATATCAACAGTTATTACGGAAGAGAAAAAGGCGATATTATATTGCGAAATATGTGTTACGAATTAGCAAATGTTCCTGGGTTTGCCTATAACACTTACCATTTTGGTGGAGATGAAGCGGTTATATTACTTCCTTTCAAAAAAGTTTCTGAAGTTACTGCATTTATTAAAAAAGAGAAAATGATTAGCGGCGAAAAAAACGACAAGAAAAATGTTGAAGAGCATTTCTCCAACACACTTGGAGTTAGTTTGTATCCTCAGGATGGGTCAAATGTGAATCAATTGGTTGATAATGCTTATGCTGCAATGATTTTCGGCAAAAAAAAGGGTAAGAATGTTTCTGTGAGATACAGCAAGAGTATTTATGAAGCTGGCAAAGAAAACGATGTTAAAGACATGCTTAATAATGCGATTGCAAATGACAAATTCGAACTTTTTTATCAACCGATAGTAGATATAAAAAATGGAGAAGTATTTAAGTACGAAGCGCTCTTGCGCATCAAAGGTGAAAGGATGTCTCCCGCAATTTTTATTCCTGTTGCTGAAGATACGGGGAGAATAATTCCCATAGGTAAAATTGTAGTGAGAAAAGCTATTGAATTTATCGCGGAAATGAATCGAGTAGGAATAGCTAAAAAAGTTTCTATTAACTTTTCAAATCGACAGGTTAACGATAAAGAATTCAGTTCTTACTTTGCTAAAACCGCTTTAGCCATGGGAGTTAAGATGAATGCCATCGATGTAGAAATAACTGAATCGTTTTTATTCAACAATTCAAAAGCGAGAGCTAGATTATTTAATTTCTTTAGAGTAAATGAAATTGATATTTCCATTGATGATTTTGGAACTGGATATTCATCCGTTAACAGTTTATTTTCGACTCCGATTAAGTATGTTAAAGTCGATAAGAGGCTGTCCGAACGCATGTGCGAAAATAAAGCCTCGACAAAGAGTATAGTTGCCTTTTTCCACGAGTTAGATCTTAAAGTTGTATTTGAAGGAATTGAAGAAAAAGAACAAGTGAGTGTATGTGAGTTTTGTAAAGTCGACTACATTCAGGGCTATTACTTTTCTAAACCTCAGCCTGAAGATGTTACATTAAAAAATCTAGGTAAAAATTACCTAGATTTAATTAAATAAGATATATTGACTATAAGTATGCGTTTATTAACAATTTTAGCGTGTTCATAACTCCGTCGTGATTGTTATCGGTGAAGGATATGACATCCGCATATTTTTTGGCTACTTTGTTGCCATTTTTCATAGCTACTCCGATTCCTGATCTATACAACATTTCTATGTCGTTAGCTGCATCGCCGAAGCAGATGAAGTCTGTGGGAGGTATGTCAATAGTACTACCTATTATCTCTATAGCTGTATATTTATTTACGTGTGTGTAATACAGTTCAGCAATTAAACTATTGTCCCAAAAACGGACACCAATGCCAGGAACTGAAAACCCTGCTTCCATGAATTTTTGAATATCGCTCGCTTTTTTTAATACAAATATGCCGCCAAGCATCATATCAGTGCATTTATTGTATTGGTCGCCGTAATGAACTTTGATGTTGTCTTTATCAATATAAGTAAATGTATCCATTGAATGATCTTCTTTGTTAGCAATGTAAATATCAGTCATATTTTCAATGAGAATATTTTGAAAATTATCGTATCCGATTGAATTTACAATATTGTTGATTAGAGACATAGAAAAATTATTGGATTGAATTATTTTTTTATTTTGCTGAGGATCTATAATTACGCTGCCGTTGTAGCAGGCAATTTTCCCTTTTAAGCCCATTTGATTGTAATAACCAATTATCGCTCTATAAGGACGTCCGGATGCCAGTGTGATATCTACACCTTTATCTTGTAATTCCTTTAGATAAACTTGGGTTTCTTTAGAGATAGTTTGATCGTCGCGCAATAATGTTCCGTCCATATCGGATATGACCATCACTCGTTTTTTCATTTATTTCAGCCCTACAGCTTTCTTGACTCTGGTTAGAACTACATTTGCGGCCTTGCGTGCCTCAACGGCGCCATCTTCGAAGATTTTATCGAGATTAGGTTCATCAGCACGGAATGCGTTGAATCTTTCTTGAAACGGACCAATTTCGCTCATAACAGCATCAGCAACAGCCTTTTTAAACGTGCCGTAATTCGCATCTTTAAATTCAGCTTCAGCTTCTTCAATATTGCATTTTTTCATAGCGGAGTAAATTGTTAATAGATTTGATACGCCAGGTTTATTCTCAACGTCATATCTTACTATTGATTCAGAATCGGTTACAGCGGACATTATTTTTTTCCGAATAACTTTTTCAGTATCCTGTAGATAGATAACGCCTTTTTGTTGTTTAGGATCATCGGATTTTGACATCTTGCGTTCCGGATCTGACAGCGACATAATGCGTTTTCCCACTGCAGGTGTAATGGTTTTAGGAAGCGTGAGGAATTCTCCATTGTAGCGAGAGTTAAAACGCTTCGCTATGTCATTTGCGAGTTCTACGTGTTGACGTTGGTCTTCACCAACGGGTACGAGTTCTGAATCGTACATGAAAATATCCGCAGCCATAAGTACTGGATAAGTAAATAAGCCGACACCGACTTTCTTTTGATTTAATGTAGCTGATTTTGTTTTAAACTGAATCATTCTTGATAATTCGCCCATGTAGATGTAGTTAATAAGGATGGCATTCAACATGGCGACTTCATTTATATCTGACTGTTTAAACAATACAGTTTTTTTCGGATCTAATCCTGATGCGAGGTAAAAAGAAATGATGTCGTATGTAGTGGAGTGCAGCATTTCTGAATCAATAGGTAAAGTAAGCGCATGTACATCCGCGACAAATATAAAAGACTCATTGTCATTTTGAAATGAAGAGAAATTCCTAAACGAACCTATGTAGTTTCCTAAAGTCATTTTTCCAGTGGGTTTTACACCTGATAATATTCTTGCCATAATTTTCATTAATTAATAATATTCGAGAGCAATACTATTAATAATCCTTTCTCAGAGAACACTTTAATCGTCTATATATATTCGAGCCTTTTGACTGTTCTCAAAAAATCAAAAGTAGACATTATATTCTTGGTCGCAACAGTCTAAGAGATTTTCTAAACTATATATCCTGCGACTCAGTATGCGAGATGTCGAATTAATAGCGAGCGATTCAATCTATTATTGATTAAACCACTATTCTATTAGTTCCCATTTTATCACATCTTGTGACTTAAATCTTTAACTACAACAACTGATTTTTCGAAAAATCAACATTCCGTATAATCAGATTAGATAACTGATGTCATCGACAATATTTTTAAATTGATTAATAGACTATATATTAATATGTTGAAAATAATAATAATAGAATGCTAGACATATTTATATGCGCGTAGATTTTCCACGGTGTATTTTCGTTTTTGGTAAACTATTTGTAAAAAATCATTTCAGTGAAGATTTCGTTATACTGATGATAATTTGATATATTATAAGCATATAAATAAAAAACGGAGGTGATTGTAATGAATATAGGATACGCATGTCTTACTGAAGGCGTTTTAAACACTAGACTGAAAACGTGCAACCTGAAAAACGCCTCTCTCGCTCATTTGGATAGTATTATTCAATCGAATTTGAATTCTCTCGACACTATGTTAGAGTACAACATAAAAAATGGTATTAAACTGCTTCGAATCAGTTCGGATATCATACCGTTTGGATCTCACCCGATCAATACATCAATCTGGTGGGAAACGTTTGATAATAAGTTGAAAGAAATTGGATGTAAAGCTAAAGCAAATGGTATTCGTCTCACGATGCACCCAGGTCAATACACAGTGCTAAATTCCCCAAGCCAAGATGTTGTTGAACGCGCTGTAAAAGAACTTCAGTATCACGCGCGTTTTCTGGACTCAATGAATTTAGGACCAGAAAGCAAGATGATATTGCACATTGGTGGTGTTTATGGGAATAAGGAATCCGCTATTGAACGATTTATAGAACAGTATCGGCTTTTGGATGATAATATCAAGGATCGACTTGTCATTGAAAACGATGATAAGCAATACACTATTTCAGATGTTCTCTCAATTGGTAAGAGCGAGGGTATTCCGGTAGTATTTGACAATCTTCACAACGAATTAAACTCGGATGATTCACGTACGGAATTTGAGTGGATAACTGTTTGTGGAAAAACCTGGAAACCAAAGGATGGTCACCAAAAAATCCACTATTCACAGCAAGCCGCAAATAAACGACGCGGTTCTCATTCAGATACGCTAGATGTGGAAAAGTTTTTAGACTTTTATAAAAATATCCAAAATTCGGATATCGACATTATGGTGGAAGTTAAAGACAAAAATTTGTCCGCGATCAAATGCATTAACGCTATTTCCTCTCCTAAAATCATTCGACTAGAAAAAGAATGGGGCCGTTATAAATATTTGATTTTGGAACATTCACCAAGGATATACGATGAAATAAGACAATTGTTAAAACCAAAGAATGCGTATCCAGTCACTGAATTTTACAAGTTGATTGACGAAGCTATGAAGATTCCGATTTCAAGTGGAAAAGCCATAAATACTGCTCAACATATTTGGGGATATGTCAGCAACTTGGCTGATGAAAAAGAACGAAAAAAGTTCGAAAACAATCTTGATAAAATCAACAGAGGCGGATCTACAACTGCTGCTAAACGCATACTTTGGAAATTGTCAATTGAGAGAAAGCAGGAGTATTTACTCGATTCGTTGTATTTTATGAAGCTTTATTGATTTTAACTTCCGGATATTCTTTGAAAAATATGATGTTTTCAATTAATAACGTGTTTATTTAAATCTAAATAAACGCATAAAATAAACAGCGTTTATTTTGCCAAGATGCCATCAATAAATTAATTAAAATTCAAAAAAACTCATGTAGAATAGACTGTAACGACAAATGGATCTATAGCTTACAAGTATATATGTAAGTTATTTCCTAAATTGTTCTATATAATTATATATATATTAAAGGAACAGCAAGTGAATATACTTTGACTTTTCCACCTCAATCTATTATTATTATCTATGGTATGGCTTGAAAGAAGCCAATACTCTCTGCTATTAAGAGTTTTAATAGCCATAGACCAAAGGGAGGTGTAACATGTTGAAAAAATACGAAATCATGTACATTATAAAACCTGAATTGGATGCCGAAGCTGTAAAAGCTGAAAACGCATCTCTTCAAAAGATTCTTTCTGATAACGGCGGAAAAGTCGTTGATGTAAACGAATGGGGCTTACGCACATTAGCTTACGAAATCAAGAAAGAAACAAAGGGTTATTATTTTGTTTTGAAATTAGAGACACTTGAACAAGCAACACTAGACGAATTCACTCGTTTAGCTAGAGTTAATTCAAACGTCTTACGTTATCTAATTACTGTTTCCGAATAAGATTATTTAAATTTTAAAGGAGAAAAAATTATGATTAACAGAGTAGTGCTAGTTGGGAGACTCGTTAGAGACCCCGAACTTAAAAAGACTAACAATGGCAGTTCAGTAGTATCTTTCACTCTAGCTGTTGACGGTTATCAAAAAACTAAAGGTGAGAAGACAGCAAGTTTCTTTCCGTGTACTGCATGGAATGCGACAGCTGAAAATATCGCCAAGTTCTTGAACAAAGGTAGTCTTGTGGGTGTCGATGGACACTTAAATCAACGTTCTTATCAAAACCGTGAAGGACGCACAGTAAATATAGTAGAAGTTATCGCTGATTCAGTTCAATTCTTGGAACGCAAAGGTGAAGCCAGCAATGGTGGTTCATCTTATCACGCACCGAGTGACGATTCCGAACCTGAACCTGAAGAAGATTCAAACATTGGAATTGATACAACTGATGATCAGTTACCCTTCTAGAAAGGAAATCTTATAATGTTTAAAAAAAGAAGTCCCAGAAAAAAGGTATGTTATTTTACAAAAAATAATATTAAACATATTGACTACAAGGATGTCGAACTTTTAAAGAGATTCATATCTCCTAACGGAAAAATCACACCTTGTAGAATCACTGGTACAAAAGCTAAATTTCAACGTCAACTTGCTATCGCAATTAAGAGAGCAAGATTCATGGCATTATTGCCTTTCGTTGTTAATAACTAACTTGCAATTTAGACCCACCCATGCGGTGGGTTTTTTGTTATAATAAAACTATGATTAAACCATATACAAAAAATGCTGATTATTCATACACAGCTGGCTTTTATCCCACATTCGAATTATTAAAGTATCGCTTTGATTCTTTGATATCTATATATGTTAGCGAAGATTCGCTAAATACAAAGGGATACAAAAAGCTTTTATCTATCGTACCTGAGGAAAAGATTATTTTATCCACAAAAGCCTTTAACAAACTTAAAGAAAAAGGTAATGACCACGTCATTGGTGTTTTTAAAAAATTTGAAGATGAACTGGTAGTAGATAATTCCCACATAGTCCTAGTTAATCCTTCTGATCAAGGAAATTTGGGCAACATTATGCGGTCTATGTTAGCTTTTGGTTATAAAGATTTAGCAATCATTACTCCAGGAGCCGATAATTTCTCTCCTAAAACTGTTCGTTCGAGCATGGGTTCTATCTTCGCTATGAGGATTCAACATTTTGTGACCTTTAAAGAATATTTAGAGAAGTATCCTCGTGTGTATTATCCGTTCATGTTGCAATCATCAAAGGGATTGATGGAAGTAGGAAAACCCACGGAAAATTACGCGCTAGTATTTGGAAATGAAGCTACTGGGTTACCCGCGGAGTTAGAAAACGGGCACGCAGTAAGAATAGAACAATCAAAGGATGTAGATTCGCTGAATCTAGCGACTGCCGCAGTTGTGGCGATGTATTACTTTAAAAACATACAATAAAAAAATAGGCTTGTGTAGCGAACCATTCAGTTATCTCCCTTAGGAGCTTAACTCGTTTGGTAAACAGCACAAATACCTATTATTTTTTTGATTTAGTATCGTCTTCGATGTCGGAAACCTTATTCTCGATAATGCGACCATCGTGAATAGATTTTTTAGTTACGTTCTTGCGTTCTTTTTCAAAATCGTGGAAAAATAAATCAAACGCCAATATTACGAGCATTATTATGCATAAGAT
>Ga0172377_10001678_pt1 | contig 22522 bp, 18 predicted proteins | sample Pumphouse3metaG_FD_119749 | JGI IMG/M metagenome (GOLD analysis project Ga0172377, IMG submission 119749) | Leachate microbial communities from a municipal landfill in Southern Ontario, Canada - Pumphouse #3 metaG | ecosystem: Engineered > Solid waste > Landfill > Unclassified | place: Canada... | reverse complement strand
TTACACATATTGAAAGCATAGGTTTGATACAATCTGTATCAGGCCTTTTTCTTTGCAGAAAGGGCTATTTTCTCTTGTCTACCAGAATTGTGGAGACCCATAGTAACCTAAATTATTGATATTTATAGGTATAGTTCTAATTTTAACACGGGATATGAAGAGCGCCACTTACCGAATGCGATTAATGGCACTTTTTTGATGGTGGGTTGAAATCTATCACTGATGCAGAATGACGGATTTTTAGGGATTCTTAAAAGTTCTGATGATGGAATGCGAATAGCGTAATAAATCATCGATTTCTTTCCGATGAATGTTATTCAAGACGTATTCGAGATATTGAATTAAAATCGTTTTTAATCCGTGGATTTGTTTGGATTTTGTAGAATAGAATGTTTTACTATTTATCTTGACTGAAAACACCTAAACCAACCAAGAAAAAGTTAATGATAACTCAGTATAAAGACGTTAATTAAATACATCTTCCCTAGCAAAATGTATATAATAGTAAAATCGATGTGAAGAAATTGTAAAGATAAAACCATATAAAACTGTGTATATTATAATAATAACGGGATTATAGTGAGCAGGTGATTACTATGACGTTGTTAGATCAAATCATGAGTTTTCTTGATGGAGAAATGACCCGCCCCGTGCCATATCAATCAATCGACATCAGTTGGTTTCATTACTTAGCTTTGACAATCACTCTGATCGCAACCGTGATTGCTGTGATTCGACTGAAGAATGCCAATGATATACAAATCAGGCGATTTTTACTTTCGTTCTCTGGATTGCTTCTGACATTTGAAGTGTACAAGCAACTCATTTTCAGTTTTCAGGCAAATTGGGATTATCAGTGGTACGCATTCCCTTTCCAATTCTGTTCTACACCGATGTATGTCGCCCTTTTTGCGGGACTGACAAAAAACATAAAAATTCAACAAGCTTTAATCAACTTTTTAGGTACATATGGACTATTTGCCGGACTAGCGGCCATGATTTATCCAAATGACGTGTTTGTTTCTACCATCGGCATCAATATCCAGACGATGGTACATCACGGAGCGATGATGGTTGTTGGCACCGCACTTCTCGTTAATAGAGTCCCACTTAAACCCTCATCAATCATCGGAGCAACCACTGTCTTTTTGATTCTAGTGACAATTGCAATTTTACTTAACTTTGCTCATAACACATGGATTGTCGATGGCACCTTTAACATGTTCTTCATCAACCCTCAATATCAAAATCATTTACCCGTCTTAAAATTAATCGAACCACATGTTCCTCACTTTTTGTTCGTTATTATCTATACCATTGGGTTCATAATAGTTGCCTTTTTGGTGCTTCTAATCGGGATTGTAACCAAGAACCTAAGTTTAGAAAAGCGTCATTGTATCAAAATAACGCCGAGAATCGCTACAAAATAAAAAAGTTAAAAAAATGTTAGTAGACACAAAAAAAGTGTTTAGTAACATTTTTTTTATTGTTCTGTTTTTTGACCTACAATCTCGTCAAAATATGCATTTTTCAAGAAATGAGTTATTAAATATCGTTTATAACTTTGAGAATGCTCATATTAGCAATAAACAGACTTTGGAAAGTCTTGTTATCTCAAGTTGGCTCATTAACTAATGCTTACGCCATAATTCCTTGACTGTTTGAGATTATAATTGGTTTGTTTCTGCTTTTGAACAAAGGCGACGTTTTTTTTAGATATTCACACTTCGTCTCAAGCGTTTCACTTTAAGTTAAAAACTTTGAAGAGTATCATTGAATGATTTGGGAAATTGTCACACTGGTTTCTTTCAATAGTCTTTTGGTGTTTGAAAGATATGATCTTATCCATGTAGTCGATATTGGGAATCACCTCTCTGTCGATTATCCCAATTTTATTAATGTCTACTGTTTTTGAATCATTTCAGTTTGTTGCTTTTTCTTGTCAATAAACGAAATGAAAAGAGAAAATTTAAATTATTCAGAGTTCAGAAGGATATATTTTTGCCATTTTATTGAGAATTATACGAAATTGTTCTGCTATCTGCTTGCGATTTTTGGTATTAGAAAAATTGGCAAGGGTATAGGCTTTTCCAATCAGTATTTGCCCATATTTTTGATGATAGTACAACGGGATAATGGGAATATGTGTGCCGGTTTTTTTGAAAAACTGATAAGCAAGATAAACAAAACCGGAATGAAAAGATCTGATTTCATCCTTATATCCACCCGAACTATCTTCGGGAAAAATGACAATTGAATTTTGGTGGCGCAGATGCTCAAGACTATTCTCGATGGTTTCTCGGACTCGAATGTCAGGATAAGTTGCGACAAGATGAACTCCATTATACAATATTTTGGAAATCAATCCAAAGAGAGTTGCCAAAATAAAAGAACATAGTTTGCTATACTTAAGTTTTTTTCTGTAAAAGGTCTGATATAAGTAGCTCCACCGTGATGAATAATTTTCCATCATTTGATGGGCTCCCCACGGCACTAAAATTTTGGGAAAATAAATATTGAGGGTAATTGGACCAGCCGCCCCACAATGATTAGCGATAAAAATCGCGGTGTTGGGAAGTGGTTCTTTGGAACTGATAATATCGGGAGCCTTTCTGAAGGTTCTAATGACGCTTTTTACAAAACGTATGAACCAATTATGTTTGGAAATCGAAGTAATTTTTTTCACTGATTCGGCCTCCATTATTTTTTATTAGAATATAAAAGCCTATTTAACAAATTTATTATTTTTTAGGAATTTATCAATATTTTAGTGTATCCTTGTTAAAGCTCTTTTCTTTAATTATATCATTTTTCTCGAGGAAATCGGGTGATTGTTGGGATTGATTATGATTTGATGGTTATCGTTTCGTTTGGTCATGCCCAAGTGATTATTGATTGTAAGCTAGAAAAGAAGTAGAAATGGCAAATATATCGAAGCACGCTAATATCCAAACAATCATAAAGCAACATTATGAGAACCATATTCGAAAAGAAGAACAGTGAATATTCGCTGAAGATATTGAATATATTGAAGCATAGATATATAATTTAAACACAAATACATCAAATCCGTACCAATCGCTTCAAATGATTGACTTGGGAAGACGATAAAGCACATACGGATATTTCGAGGAGATAACATGAAACTATCACACAAAATTCGTTACTTTGTCGACCAATTTTTGTCTAAAGGAACTTTCGCAATCGTAATGATGCTTTCTATCGTCACCTTCACAGCCGTAATTCTGATTGGGTTACTGTCGTATTTCTTTTCCGGTGGAGAGACTACGGTTTTTGAAACATTATGGATCAGTCTGATGCAGACATTGGATGCGGGGAACCTTTCCAATGTCGATGGATCAATTTGGTATGTCCTTTTGATGACTGTTGCGACAATCGTCGGAATATTTATTACAAGCATGCTCATCAGTGTTCTTTCAAACGGTTTCCAAAAAAAGCTTGAGAATATGCAAAAGGGGACATCACTTGTAATCGAAAAAGGACATACCCTCTTACTTGGTTGGAATGCCAACATCCCGATTATTGTTTCCGAAATTCTCGTTGCCAACGAAAGCGTTAAACATCCGGTTATCGTAATTCTCAGTGAAACCGATACCCGGTCCGTCATTGACGAACTAAAGGCAACAGTCAAGGATTTCAAGAATACAAAAATCATCGTCAGATGTGGAGAAATCCATTTAAAGGATAATCTTGAGATGTGTGCGATTGCTTATGCTCGTTCGGTAATTATCGCTGAAAATGACGATGTTGCCAACATAAAGTGCCTTCTTGGCATTAGTCAGACCGCATTTTTTGCTCCCGAGGCAAACGGCCACGTTACGGCCATCTTTTCCGACATGCAAAATCTTAACGCAGCAAAAAGAATGTGTGGAAATCATCTCGAGGCCATTCTGCTTTCCGATACGATGAACCGCATTACCGCCCAGACCTGTCTTCAACCAGGGCTGTCATTTATCTATAAAGAATTACTTGATTTCGAAGGGAACGAATTCTATTTTTATCAAGATTCTCGACTCGCGAATATGACGATGAAAGAAGTTCTCTGCCTATTTCCTAATGCCGCTGTTTGTGGATTGTTTCACAACGACTTGCCGAAGATCAATCCACCAATGAATACAGTCATCGCTGATAATGACAAGCTTATCATTATCTGTGAAGACGATGACAAAGCAATTCTAAATAACAATCATGAAAATCGATTTCAAGATCAAATTATCAAAATGCCACATAAAGCAAGCCGTAGTTATAGGAAGATTCTTTTCATCGGCTTCAATCCGAATTTGCTGTCTGTCATTCGCGAAATGTGTCCTTATATCATGGCCGAATCAAACCTAGTTTTTCTCGTTCCTGAAGATACGGATCCAATTCTTCTCGAAACAACTCTCAAGCATTGCGAAGTCGGTTTCAAAATCACGAAGGGTATTACTTATTCAAACGATGTTCTTATGCGGCTTGATTATCGCGAACTCGATACAATTGTTGTTGTTGCAAACTATCCTTTGGATGGAGAGCGGTCCGATTCGGAAACGCTTCTTACCATCATGCATCTAAAGAACATCTTAGAAGAGAAGATGCTTGATATCCCCATCATTATCGAAATAGAGAGAATCCAAAATGAACCGGTATTGCAATATGCAAGCATCAATGACTTCATTGTTAGCAATGTTTTATCGAACAAAATGCTTTGTCAAATTGCTGAGAATCGCCACTTAAACGCTGTATTTTCCGAACTTCTCGACGAAGCTGGGTCTGAAATCTATTTAAAACCCGCAAAACAATACGTCAAGTTGGACGAACCTGTGGATTTTTATACTGTCGTTGATAGCGCTTCTCTCAAGGGGGAAACCGCGATCGGATATCGATTGAAACGAATCAGTCAAGATGGCGGCGTCTTTATCAATCCCAATAAAGATGACTTGATTGTCTTTTCGTCAGGAGATTGCGTTGTCATACTGGCAGAAGATTAATGATTTACATTGCATTTTTTACTATCGGATAATCTCTATTATTGAATTAAGATCGATGATTCTTTGATTGTTATCTTTATTTAAATGTTTTCCACACGAACAAAAACATTGAAATCGAGGCGATTATGATGCGATTGTTTATTATGTGCTTGTTGTTACGAATAGGAAGCATATTCTCCAAAAAAATGTTCGTTACGAAAGCTCAAAAAATTAATATGAACTCGAAAACAATTATTCCTTCCCCAATCCTTGATCTCGGCGGAGGTGGTGAAGGCATCATCGGACAGCTTTTTGGAAACCATGTCACCGCGATCGATTTGTATCAAGAAGAACTTGACGAAGCTCCCAACGGGCCAATTAAAGTTATCGGTGATGCGCGAAATCTTCCCTTCGGAGATGCAACTTTCGTTTCCATTACGGCTTTTTACTTTTTCATGTATACTAATACAATTGACCATCTACGAATATTTCAAGAAGTTTATCGTGTTTTACGAGCTGGTGGCACATTTATGATCTGGGACACCGAAATCAGTCCACAAGGTAGACAAAATAGAAATCTGTTTGTCGTGCCAGTTGAAGTTGAAATGCCTAACAAGAAAATTCAAACGGCTTACGGAACGCCGTGGAAAGACCGCATTCAAACTCGGGAATTGTTTAGGGCTTTAGGAGTTGAAACTGGTTTCGAAGTGATTGAAGGATCTCAAGATAGGAAGGCATTTTACCAAGGTTTCCGCAAAAAATAAATACTATAAAACGCAAAGCCCTATGCAATAAGCCCTTTTTAAGGGATTATTCGTAGGGCTTTTTTTAAAAATAAGGGACCCGAAGGTCCCATATTAGAGGATTATAAATATGTTTGTGCAAAAGCCATAAAATTTTGATAATATTCTAAAATAAGCAGTGGATTTGTTGCCTCGTTAATTTGGCTATATGCTTCTATATAAGCGGTTTGAACTGCTTCGGGAGCGTCGGACCAAGAAACCATGAAATCATACATTAACGATGTATAAAGATTACGACCTTCCTCAAGAAGGGTCGGGCTCCAAGTTAACGAAACCGCCTCAATACTCGTATATGTTGCATTCAAAGCACTTTCTAAATCGGCATATGTGACGGCTGATGCAAAGGTAATGTAGGCGTTATGAGCGATGATTAACACTTGGTTGAGTCCACGAATCGAGTCCGTGTAATAAGAAATATTAGCGACATACTGTTGAATGGCTTCGGTAGCTTGAGTAATTTGATAATCATATAGAGCCGTCCGTGCAGGATCTTCAATCAAAGCTGTTTCGAGCGCTGTAAGGGCATTAGTTCTTTCCGTGTCGATTGCTTCTACAGTTGTAGCTGCATACAACGCAGCATAGGCATCGCTTTGGGCTGTGTACAGGTCGGCGCGTGAAGCGTCGGTCGCCTTCGGGTAATTAATGATCAACCATTCTTGGATTGCTTCAATCGCATCTCTTCTGGCATCAAGTAATGGATCATGAATTTGGTTATTTACTAAAGTGATAAATTGATTATAGACCAAATCAAGACTTGCTTCACGAATTAATCCTTCCATTATTGCTTTGTCTTCAAGATAGGCAGTTATAAAGGCGTTGGAAGTGTCTTCTGGGAGCCTGGCATACGTGTCTTCTTGAATCGATAGCATTTGGGCAAGAGCCCATGCACGATGGCCTTCCATGGCAAGTGATTTCATGTCTTCAATGAAATTGACATAGACCAAGATTGTCATTTCCGGTGTTGTTGCGGCAATTAATTGGAGTTGGGCATTGGTATGAAGATTGGCTAAATCAGTTATTACTTCTTGAAGATATACCGAATCGACCACCAGTATATTATAGAGATCATCCTCGATTCGATCTTCAAGATATTGGACAAAATCCATCCAATTTGCTGTTTCACAGAGTGCATATTGAGAAAGCAAATTGCTTATGTATCCCTGAATAATGGTACTAGTATCTTGGGAGTATTCAAGAGTCATTACGTCATCTAGTGTTTCATAGTATAATTGAAGAAGCGTCGAATAAGCATCATCTTCATTAATGATGGTTTGAGACATCATCTCTCCAAAAACATCTAAGAAAAAGTAGAATATGTCTTTTTGATTCAAGAATTCAGCTTTCGCTAAATCCTCAACATATACTTCGGAAAGTTTTGGGAGATATTCTGATAACTTCAAATCCATGGCGGTTCGTTCGGTATAAGTTGAAATCAAACTTGCAAATTCTGTACATAAACCTTCCATGAGAAGCAAACTATCATCGGTGACGATTTGAGCGTAATTGTCTACTTCATCACGATAGATTTCAAGAACTTGCCACCGGTCTAAACGAATTGGATCGGTTGGGCAGTCAATCAAAAAAATCTGGAAATTATTAATCATGATATTCCATAGGGATGCATCGCGGGAAATACCGATGAATTCCCTTGTTCGATCATATAGATAATCCGCCTCAGACAAACACGACTCTTCAACAATCGCGGATTTTTCTTCATACCAACCGTCCAAAGTGGCAACGCGTTTATCGTAGTTGGCATTCCATAACATATCTTCCATGGAGGTATACAAAGCAACATATGATAAGAAGGCATCACTTAAATTACCGAGATTGGAAAGCGAAGTTGTATATTCCAGGTAAGTTGTAATGAATGTAGCGGGAATCTCGATGTGTTCAGTCTCAAGACAGGAGTATTTCCATTCGAGACTATTGTTTATCTCTGATGCTACTTCTAAGGACATATTGACAGAAGATTCATGCAAAGCATTGATGGAATTTGTTATCACTAAATCAATTTCCGTTGCGTTAATCGCGAGATTGACTTGATGAATGGCTTCATTAATGTCGTTTTCAAACTCATCATCGCCATAATTAGTTGCCATTCCATATAGGTTTTGGATTGATTCTAAATAGAACAGGGCATCGTTTTTTGTTTCGGTTAAAAGGACAGTATCATAATCATAGAAATAAGCGGAATTAAGGGCATTTAATGCAACCCAATATTCATTAGTCACTTCATCGCTACTTGTCGCTTCTGTGGATAAAAAAGCGGCATAGGTATTCATAACTTCGGTCATTGCAACTATAGAATCAGCATTAGCAGTGGGCAATAGTGTTTTGAAATGATCTTGGAGGAATACAAAGTAATCACATTTTTGAGACGTGAATTGCGAGAAGGTAACTGATGAGTATGCCACTTGGAAATCTAACCATTCGATAAGCAAATCATCACTCGTGATTGCTAAATCAATCGCATCGTAGAAAGAACTCATCGTATTAAGATATATGATTTGTTCATCTTCGGCCGTGAGATTATTAATTATCCAATCAATTTCCGCCATTTTTTGATTGATGATTTCCCGCCAAGCGGTAGTATATTCCTTTTCCATTAACTCGCGAATATTGATATACTTATACATAAATTCGTGCACCGGAGCGAAGGAAAGAGTGTTTAACTCGGGACATACTATGTCATCAAAACTGCTGGAATACAATGAATTCTCTTCCCACAATGCTTTTGTCATAAAAAGATAGTCATTTCGAATGGATTGATAAAGAACGGATAATTCAGTTTCATAATCGACAATAAATGCAAAATTACTGGCTTGAAGAGAGTTGCCGAACTCATCCCAAATAGCATATACTTCAGAAGCAGTATATACGGATTGGATAGATGTGTATGTGGCATTTAAAAGAGCATCCAAGGTCGTATTGGAATCTTCACCTTCGATAATGGATTGGTAGAAGACGGCAGTTTCTTCTAAATACCCCATCACTATATCTTTCGTTTCATAGTATTCAATTTTAATCTCATCGGCGATATAGCATAGATTTAAAGCTTCAGTGACTTGGGTAATAATATTTGTTATCTGATCTATCGTTTCTCCCAAATCCATATCCGCATATGCTGTATCCAATAATGATTGCATGGAAATAATGCTTTCATCGGTCGCAGTAAGAGAAAGAGCATTGAATTGAATGAGAAATTGGGTTTTAGCCGTATTTATCGCGACTTGTAAAACATCTGTCACCAAAACAAATTGCATTAGTTGTTCCTGTGAAGTTGTAAATGTATCCCATAGTGTCTTTGGATTTTCGAGAGTAGCAATAGCTATTTGCGATTCGTGCAACAAAGCCAGAAATGATGTTTCGGTTTCAATTGTCGGAACCATTTCTTCGATACGATTATCAACCAACGTTTGGAGATTTTGTAGCATCACCGCTTTGTATTCTTCAAGCATAAATTGAGTTGATACTGTGCCGGTATTTTGAACATGAAAGGTTAAAATTAGGGTATATTCGTATGATTCATAGGCTTCATCCCAAATAGGAATGGTAATTTCCAAAAGCGACAAGTCACCATAGAAGACCGCAGAAAGGTTATCGTTATCAAAATCATCACCTGTGAGTGCATAAGCAAACGCTAAAAGTCCGTCGTTGGAAGGAACATAATCAAATGTATATTCACCTTCACGAAGAACGAAATCATCGATTTGAAAGTATTCAAAAGGCGAATCTACTTTTGGCACATCAAGTGTCATTTTACGATCGGCATTGTCCGCAAGAGATCGTCCGATTTGTGTTTCTTCATCTTTGGTTGAATTCGTGGAAAGATAAAAATACTCATATTCATCAATAACAACAGATGAAAAAACCTCAGTTTCAATTTGATCTTCTCCGGCAAAAGACAACGTTGTTCGATTCTGATGAATCCAACCGGATGCATCAGAACTTGTGGTAATTACCGATTTTTCGGAAAATACTGAGCCGTCGGCATAATTTTCTATCTGGTCGAAATTGATTACATAGTTCGTTCCGGAAACTATAGTGGATAACAATAGTTCAATTGGGGAATAATCAATTTCCCAACGAGCATGTAAAGTCAAGTCTTTTATAACAACGCTGGTGTTGAGAAACTGTCCATCATTGATGGTGTCACCAGTAAACCATCCAGCAAATACATAACCATATTTTTCTGGGATGGGGAGCGTAACACTGTCGCCTTTAACAATATCAAGATATTGGGAAGCAATAATGGCATCCATCGTTCCACCGTTCAAATCAAAAGCAAAGTCAACGGTTGAAACAATTGGTGCAGTTGGAACTGCTAAAAAGGCGGTTTTAAGACCATTTATGACCCAATATCCGTCATCAGATATGGAAATTGTCGGAGTAATGCCGTCATTCCCCGTTAGTTCGGATATAGTTAAGAGAGGAGTCCATGTAGTGTCACCAACATATTGCCATTGCAAAAATCCGTTGGCAATCTGGAAAGTAACTTCACGACCATTCGCACCGTTCGCTCCAATAAGGCTTGAGACGGAAATCAAGTTAGTCCATGAAGTTTCACCGAAATATTGCCATTGAATAAATCCTTCATTGCTTCTGAGAGTTATTTCTCTCCCATCGATACCATCTTCTCCACTAATCGAAGCAATCCACTCTTCGTATGTGCAAGTGATTGCGCCGGTGGAAACACCCAAATCAAAGATCGACATCAACCGAAGCGCAACCTCATTTTCAACCAGTTCAACCGTAAAAGAAGTACTCTGACCTAAATACGTGATTGTAATATTGTGTGTTCCTGGTATCGATAACTTAGCCAAATCGGATGCTGAAATCATCGAATCATTAACGGGAACTGTGATGGTGGTGGAATCCGCAAAATAAACTGTTACAAATAGATCTGATAAATCAAAATCGGCGATTGCCAAACGGCTCTCAATGCTATCATCATCGATACTGATGGTGATGGCAGATGGCAGTGTTGATTCCGTAGTAATGTTATTTGTACAACCAACAACGGACAAAAATAAAGTACATAACAAAAAAAACAACCCGAATTTTCTTAAAATCTCGCTCATTTTTTCTCCTATCATCGTGTGGTAATTAAGATTTTTTCGTTTGTTTCTTAAATAATATTGTATTGATTTTATTCTTGATAATTATATCATTGTCGAGAAATCAAAGCAAGAACCAGTTTATATTCTTCAATGAAAAAAATGAAAGAATGTGTCGTAGTTGGAATGATGTTTGTAAAAAAATATTTTCTTTTAAAAAAGCATTGATTCATTTACCACGATTTCGCAAAGTAGTATAATGAAATACATATTGGAAATGAGATGTAAGTAAGATTATATGTGCATCATATCGGCATTTTTAGAAGACATATTTATTTATTAATTGGGAGGCATTTATGAACGAAGATTCCAGACTTATTAACATCTCCAAGAAAGGGTTTTTAAGTGTCGTCATCATATTGACTGGACTCATCATCGTGGCGGGGATTTTGACATATGTTATACCTGCGGGAACCTTTCAAAGGGATGGTAATCTGATTATTTCGGGAACCTTCGAGTTTTCGACGATTTCCGATGGCTATCCCATCTGGCGATGGTTGTTGGCGCCAATTGAAGTGCTCGGTTCTGATGATGGATTGTCGATTATTATGATCTCATTGTTTTTGCTTATACTAGGTGGAACCTTCACTTTGATGGAGAAAACCGGTGGCATCCACGTAATTCTGAAACGATTAATTAATCGGTTTAAAGATCGTAAATACGTTCTTTTGCGAATTGTTGTATTAGCATTTATGCTTTTTGGAGCGTTTTTTGGTATTTTTGAGGAATCGGTTGCTTTAATGCCGATAATGATAATCTTATCTTTGTCACTTGGCTGGGATACTTTGACGGGAATCGGAATGACAGTCCTTGCGGCGGGATTTGGTTTTGCCAGCGGCATTACCAATCCCTTTACTGTTGGTGTTGCCAGTGATATCGCGGGTATAAACATTCTTTCGGGTGTTGGGTATCGTTTGATTGTATTTGTCTTGATGTATGTTCTTTTATCGAGCTTTCTGGTTTATCATGCAAAGAAGATTGAAAAAGATCCTACCAAGAGTTTGACATTTGAAGATGATCAGAAAAAAGCGCGGAATTTTGATGTTAATGGCACAATCGCATTTAAAAACGAAACGACTATTTTCAGAGCTTATGTCACAATGTTTATCGTTCTCTTGTTTTTTATCATCGGAATCAGTATTATCGATTTGGTTTCTAACATTTCGTTACCGACAATTCCGTTCATGGCACTGACCTTTTTGATTGGCGGTCTGACGGCAGGATATCTAGTCACTAAAGATTTCCGCTTCACTCTGAAAAAGTTTGGGGCGGGGATGTTATCAGTGGCACCGGCCGTCTTGTTAATTATGATGGCTGCTAGTGTTAAATATATCATTGTACAAGGTAATGTTATGGACACTATCTTATATTATCTGGCTGATGCGCTTTCGGGACAGACACCAGTCGTAGGAATCTTGCTAATATATGGGCTAGTGCTGTTCGTTGAATTTTTTATCGGCTCGGGATCGGCGAAAGCATATTTAATCATTCCGTTGTTGATTCCTCTCGTGGCTTTGGTTGGATATAGCAGTGAACTTGCCATCTTAGCATTCATATTCGGTGATGGATATACAAATATGCTTTACCCTACCAATGGAGTCTTGCTAATCGGATTATCAATGGCTGGTATCAACTATGGTAAGTGGTTCAAGTGGACTTGGGTTCTTCAGTTAATTACGTTATTGTTAACGATAGTTTTTCTACTCGTCGGACTTTGGATTGGATACTGAGCAGGTAAAGACAATTTGCGATAAGTGTAAATACATAAATATTGCTTGATTCTATATTCAACAATTCACCAAATCGTAATTGTGATTTGGTTTTTATGTTTATTTTTCTTTAATTTTGATATTTATTTCAACTAATGTTCATTTTTTTTGGTTGTATTTGTTTTGGATATCATCTTTACTTTCGCTTTTTTTTATTCTATAATGCGATTGAATCTATATCTTAGGAGGTGATATTTTGAACTCCAAAGCCCTTATCTATTGTGAAGGAAACTTCGGTTTAATGGATGGAAAAACCGCGAATGGACTAGTTCGTCATTCACAAAAATATACTATTTTAGGGGTTATCGACAGTACAAAAACCGGATTGGATTCCGGATTGTATCTTGAAGGCAGGGAGAACGGTATTCCCATTTTTTCCAATCTTTCTGATGCAATCAAAATTCTTGGTTTCGTTCCCGAATACTTTATTTATGGAATGGCCCCGGCTTCGGCCTTTTTGACCAAGCCTGATCGCGAGGTGTTTTTGACCGCCATGAAATATGGAATGAATATTGTTAATCCACTGTATGAACTGCTCAATGAAGATGAAGAGTTTATTCGACAAGCTAAAAAATACAAAGTGATGATTGATGATATTCGTCGCACTCCGCCTCGTAAAAATCTTCATAATTTTTCGGGCAGGATTCTCCATATGAAGACTCCAGTGATTGCGGTTTTAGGAACTGATAGTGCTATTGGAAAAAGAACTACTGCTTTGTTATTGAACCAGGCTTTCAATGAAAAAGGGTTCGGTCTATTTTTATTAGCACCGGACAAACAGGAATCATACAAGGTGTGAAATACGGCATTCCTTTGGATTCGATACCTTCTCAATACGCAATCGGCGAAGTCGAAAACATCATCATGAAGGCTTATGAAGCGGAAAATCCAGATCTTTTCATCGTCGAAGGTCAAGGATCGGTGAGCAACCCCGCATACATCAGTTCCTGTATTATTCTAAGAGGGGAAAGCCCCAAGCTGTAATTCTCCAACATGCACCAAAACGAAAAAATCGAGGTGATTTTGACTTTTTAGAAATGCCATCCATCGAAAGCGAAATTGAACAGGTAGAAACATTCTCCAAATCGAAGGTAGTAGCCATAACTCTTAACCATGAAATGATGTCTGACGCTGAAATTAAAGAAACAATAGACGAATATGAAAAGAATTTAGGCCTTCCTACGACTGATGTTTTGAAATTTGGATGCGATAAAATTGTTACCTGTCTAATGGATGTTTTTCCGATTCTCCAAAAATCTATTACTTCAAAACCCAAATAGGATCCCTTAACATTCTTCAACCTCTTTGTTTTGAACAAGCAAAAAAAATAAGTATATAAACAAAAAATACCCTGTAATGAAATGACCTTTTAAAGCGTCAATTCGACAGGGTATATTTTTGTCTTGCCCTTTAATTTTCTTTAATGTCCAGTTTCATGATGATCTCACCTTCGTCGATTTCGCCAGTGGGACGGAAACCGAGTTTGTAATAGATATGTTCCCCGATTTTGTTCTCAGGAGTATAATCCAAAGACAAGGATTTGAACTTTCCCTCTTTTTTGGCCATCTCGATAACTATTTTAATCGTGTCTTGCCCATATCCCTTGCCTTGTTGGTCGATAGCAATCATTAATCGCCAGATTCCTAAGTCTTGTTTATTTGGATTCCAATCAAGCATAATAAAGCCGACAAGCAGATCATCATTATAGATGGCAAATGGACGAGCTGAAGGATATAACCAAGCTTCTGCTAATGAATAAACGTTTGGCGCAACAAAATGTTGATCTTCAGGCATCTTCATTTTTATTATAGCCGGGAAGATTTCTTCAGTTATTTTTCTTAAATTTATCATTTGAATACCGCCAAATTGATGACAATTATTATCTAAATTGTTTTGATTTTATGCTCTTTGAAGATTAAAAAGAATTTATATTTATCGTCTTAAAATTCATATTATAACTTTATTAATATTGTGTCAACGTGATGACTTATTTTTTTGGTAATTGTTTTACAGTCTGCATACTAGAAAAAAAATCCCAGCAATCACATTATTTGAACTAATCGGATATTGATAGAGGGAGAGATGAAGAATAACGTCAGCGAATTTGGTTAAATCATCATTTTTCCAAAAGTATGTAGTCATATAATTTCTATTTTTTCCGTATTGACTAATAAGGAATCATATTTGCCTCAGATAATCGGTATTGTATCATAAATTAACGTGATATTTATACCGTTTCCTCCTATTTATATAATTAAAACGCCAAGCCATTCAAGACTTGACGTTGTTTTAAGTGCTAATACTTTGAGCGTTTTTTTGAAGCAGAGTAAGTTATTTCGTACCAGTGTCAATGAAGTTTTGAAGGTCGGTATGCTTTATCCGCCAGTACTTGCCAATTTTCACAGCTTTGAGGCTACCGCTTTTGATATAGTTATAGAGCGTTCGTTCGGTTACTTTCAAGATCGCCGCGATTTCTTCCACTGAATAGAGTTTGAAATCATCCATTAGTCACACCTACCTTTCGCATCAAAAGAATTGGTTAAAAATACTAAGTTCTAACTTGCTTCATTATATGTTCACATTTTCATAATGTCAATACAATTTTCTTATATTTTCATATCTTTTTACTTAAACAACTATATACGTTTGGTTGCTCAGTGAACATCGATAACTTATTCTTTGTATCACTATATGGTATGTTTTTGTCAATCAGATTCAATTAGTGTTTTTTTATCGAAAATCATTTTATTATCTAACTTGATTCACTTATTTTTTATCGACAATGCAAGCGTCAAGAGTGATTGCTGTTTGAGAATATAGATTGCCGTTAATCGAGGCGTTTGTTCCCATTGAGATGTTGGTCATAGCAAGGATTGTGCCTTCAAAATGTGCACCGGTTCCGATGGCTACGGTATCAGCGACCACCCAGAAGATGTTTTTGGCAAGGGCTCCGCCAGCTAGAGTGATTTGAATTCCAGCCGCCTGAGTCAGTTGTCCGGAAATTTGGAAAATCCAAATATCGGTGGCGCTGCCGGTTAGGGTAAGATCGGTATTGATGAGAACACTAGTTCCAAATTTATAGACACCTGAGGTTAGTGTTTTTCCACTCAAGTCTCCAGCATATAGTTCATTGTAGTTGGCTGCACGGCCACTTGCATCGGTATAAGCCGTCTGCATGTCAGAGATTGCGGTAGTCAGCTGACTCGGAGTCGGAGAAATATAATCGGATGCAAACACTTGACCGACAATTTGACTGGAGGTTGCAAAGATGCCAGTGCTATCCAAGATAAGAGAAAATCCGGTAATGTAAGTGGCAGCGGCGGGGCTGACGCCAATATTGCCAGTGATGATTGATGTGGTTGCGGTCGAAATACCGGTTGTAGCCAGCATGACGAAATCATCAGCTGTCCCTAGTTCAACGTTAGCAATTGCTGATTCAAACACGACTTCATAAACTTTCGTTGTAAGCCCATCTGCGGTAGTGACCGTGATGGTTGTTGTGCGATTAGCGATTTCTGTCGATGTCACGTCCGAAGCCGGAATGATAACCATCGTAGCATCAGCAGCATATTTAATAGCTTCGACAAGCGGGGTTGAAGTAGTTCCGCTGGAAAGAACCATGATGTAATGTTCTGATAATGGGGAAAAACCCATAACCATAATGCCATCGGAAGTCAGGCTAGTTAGAGTTGAATCCATATCGACTTCGACTTGATTGCTGAAGGTGAGAAGCAGTGTGCCACTTACGGTGTTGTCACTGACTGAAGTTGCCCGAACAGTGACTGTGCCGTTGGTAACCGCGCTCAAGATGCCAGTAGAATTGATTGAACCGATGCCGGTTCCGTTTTGAAGCGTCCATACGACGGTAGCGTCGGTGGCATCAGTTGGTGTAATAAGGGCAGACATCTGAAGCGTTCCACCTATAGTATCGATAACGGTGAGACCACCGGCACCGGTGACGACGATTGCTGTAACAGAGACATCATCCGCAGAATTAGTGGTGGTGATAGAACCACACGCACTCATTGTCAGAGCTGCACCGGCTAAAAGAACCAGAATCATGACGCGGGAAAATTTAACACTTTTTGAAAATAACATTTTACATTTCTCCGTTCAAATTGTTATAAAGTCCATTTTGTTTACCAAGTTGCCTTAATTATATTCTTATATTTTCATAATGTCAATACTAATTTCATATAACAACACTAAAGACGCAGCAAATACATAAAAAAAGTATCAAATATAATAAAATAAACATAATTTCATAAAAACACTTGTAATATGATTTATTTAGCGTATAGTGAATATATAGCACACTAAAAGGTAAAACCATTTTTAATTCTGACGAACGGAGACAACAACTGATATGAAAATTGCATCCATTGTTTTCAAAAGCCTTTTTATCATTTCATGTGCATATGGTCTTTCCCTAACTGTCTTGGATTCTCCGAGTTTTGCCATCTTTATTTCTTATTACACGACACAAAGTAATGTACTGTGCTTGGCAGTAATGATTGTGTTTTTGATCTGGATTATCTTCGGAAAAAATCGAAACACCAGATTTTATCATGTGTTAAAATCATTGGCAACCGTGTCCATTCTCGTAACTTTCTTGATTTTTCATTTTCTGCTAAGACCTAATATGGACGCCAGCATGGACAATGTTGCGAGGGGCCTGGGAAACATTATGGTTCATTATGTTACTCCACTCTGGTTTTTCGCTGATTATCTACTCTTCGATGTAAAAGGATTTACCCGTGCAAGAGATCCTTTGTATTATACGATATTCCCGATTTATTATTTCGTTTTTTCTAATATTCGGGCGGTCGATGGCGAACTATATCGATATGGTGATACGATTTCCCAATTCCCTTACCCTTTCCTCGATTATGAAGTATTGGGTATCTATGGGGTCTCAGTGGCTGTATTGATTATTACCGCTGCCGTTTTGATTCTTGGTTTCATATTTGTTGCGTTAGATCAGGTGATGAAGAAGCCAAAGGAACGATATCGAACGCATCGTTATGGGGCTATAAGCCAAAAACCAATTGAAGGCGCATCTTCACCGGACCCTGTTTATGTAGCCGATGTCAACGGAAGTTCAAACAATACTCTTCCCCAATCTTGATACTATTGACTATCACCAAAGTATCAAAAAATACCGCTATTATTTATCTTTATTGATATGCATTATCAAAACGATCTAGTGGAGGTCAAATCATGGAAAATCGAATTGAAGTAGAAAAAGAGATACGCGAATCAAGCAGACATGAACACTTCTGGAATTTAGCTATCTGTTTAATCGGGGTATTTGTGCCGGTTACCTTATGGGTTATCAATTACGGAAAAATTGCTTCAGCGATTTGGCTGGGTTTTTTCACGGTTGTTATGATTTTAATAACTGTGGTTTCGTTTATATTCGGACTAATCAAAATTACTGCAACGGCAAAGGCAATGACGCATTATCGAAATGTATTAACTAAGTATGCCACCATCGACGAACGAAATCATATTCCAGAGACAGCTATTGTTACTACTTGTCTGCGACCAGATATGGGTCGATTCGGTTTTCAAAAAATCAATTATTTTTTCTGGAAGGACGCAACAGAATTGGTTTTTTTCCCCGTCCGCCCCGAATTTATGACCAGTAAAGCATACCACTTGGTTCAATCTGTCCGGCTGAACGGTGCTATGGTTCGATCGTATTCATTGATTGGCAATCAATACGATGATGGAATTAAAGCTAGCCAAGATTATCAGGAACCGATTGCTTCCCTTTCATTTCAAAAAGCAAATAACAAACAAATATACCGCGACACTAGAGCTACTCTAATTGCCTATGCGGTTGGCGAGCAAACTGTATATGTGGTGTTTGACATCAATTTGTATGAAAGTATGAAAGAAATGATTCCGGAAAAGGACAAATGGAGAATAGAAGCAAATGAAAATGATAAAGAACTTCAATTAAAAGAGATAATTGGGGAAACAACATCACCAATTCCTGAATCGTAGCAGTTTAGCGGCAAATAATTAGTAATGATTGGATAATGTAATTGATTACTAATCAGTAAGACCTCTTTGTTTTATGTATCAAAGATAATAATTGGAGAACATTTAATATCGTTAGATCCGGCCTCGAGAAAAAACGGCCGCAGAAAGAAATTTTGGAAGGAGGTATAACATGTATATTTTATATTGGATTATCTTTGGCGCTATTGTCGGATGGATTGCCAGCATAATTACTCACGATAACGCTCGAATGGGTCTCATAGCCAATATTATCGTTGGTCTCATTGGATCGGCCATCGGCGGAGCAATTGCCACTCTATGTAACTTGGCTACAATCGGTTCATTTAGTTTTTGGGGATTTGTCTTTGCAATCTTAGGATCGTGTATTTTATTATGGATTTTGAATTGGTTTCGTCGAAAACATCGTTAGTTTTAGAAATAGATTCTGTATTTAATTTTGAAGGGAGCATTTATGAAAAACAATAAATTATTTAATCAATTATTCATCGGCTTAGTTTTAATAATAGGAATTATAGCAACATTCATGTTGTTGTTACCAGCCATGGCGTTTCCTGATTCGGATTCAACATTTACGGGATATGAAATTGTTTTTGGAACTGAATTTGCCAACTTGGGAGGGTTTGTCACAGGAAACATCGTTGCGAGCATTTGGGGCGTTTTGGCTTACACGCTTCCGCTAATTGCAGCTTTTGTTGCTATTTTCGTCAAAAAGGGATCAATTATTGCCGTTATTCTTTTTGCTCTTAGTGCGGCCTTACTATTGACGATGCCTAATTATACGATAACAACCGTCACCATTTTAAATAACACCTCCGAAATTGATGTGGAGTGGGTGCGGTCTTACGGGCTTATCATCGCTTCGATCTGTTCATTTGTTGGAATCATTTTGACTTTGTTCAAATCGTTAACTTATACACAGAACGTCTAAAAAAAATAATCTCTTTTTTTGGGTGCTCGGATGATTATTTCATTATTTGAATACAAGCTCTTTGCATCGCAATAAGTACTATTAGTCTTAACATATTAAATAAATAATAACTTATATAAACACGACTTCCGGGTCGTGTTTTTTGCCATTTTATGTTAATTTAAAAATATAAATCGATCAAATTAAAGGTTAAAACTCTGAAAGAAAAACATGGTCAACTATTGACAAACATAAATCATAACTATATAATATACATGTTAATAGCAAAGTTGGTGAAAGCCAGCGACGCAAAACTAGAGGGCCTTCGATACTGATGGCAGCCAGTTGCCGTTGTCATAAAATGACAAAGGCATTTTTATTTTACAGACGATTATTCGTATGACGCTCACTATAAAAAGGAGATTTAAACATGAAATCATTGAAAAAGAAAGTGATTTTGTCTGCTTTTGTCCTCGGTTTTTCCCTTCTGACAGCGTTCGGTTCGACATATGCTTGGTTCACCGTGTCCAATACGGTGACCATCAATTCCATCGAATTGAATGTATCAACATCGCCTTCGTTACTTATTCGTGTATATGATGAGGATGCATATTATTTTGTCGGAGCGATTGGGGCAAGCAATATCATGAATATCGATGGAACAACTGCTTACAGTTACATTTCTTTACCATCACCACACTACGTTGAATATACTCCATCATATACGATTTCAGGGGTAAATCTTGTTCTTGGAGCCGATATCATTGTTACTGATGTTGAGAATTCGACTGAGTATCATTATGCGGGAGATTCGGGAATTAGTGATATTCTTAATAATGCGAATGAAGTCATCTTTGACTATGTGACTGACCATTTTGAAAACGTCACTTCCGAGACATCATATACACTTGAAGATATGGATTTGACAGCAGGATTTGATTATCGACTTGTGAATGAGATTGACGTGGAAATAATTAATGAAGAAGATCTTTATGACACCCTGCCACTTGCTAAAACAGGAGCTGGTTTATACGATGCGACAACATATAAAAACTATCTTGAGTCTGCTGATTTCTTATCCACTTCACTCTATGCTAACCTCAATACATGGAGACTTCAACCAGTTACGGCAGTAAATTCGGCATACACTGACGCCAACGGATTCGCACTGAAACGGTTTTGGTCGCCAAACCATGACTCTACCAGAATTCTTGATCCAATTATTGCTATAACCGATATTAATGACACTTCTGGTCGTGTTATTGAACTTAAACTGTGGGTTTTTTCACAGGGAACTACTAATTATGAACTCTACCTCTCGGATCTTGACGTTGTTGCAGGAGTTAACTCATTATTCGTTCAAGATAATTCCGTCAATGCAACGCGCATTTCGGTCACTTCAGGATCGACATCACTTATATATGGAAATAGCGTTGATTATGATTTCGATTATCTACAAGGATCGGTAGGGTATGCAGATTACACGATTGATTATACTGATATCGCCATTGACGAAGCTACCGCTGATTCTGATAATACTCTATATTACTGGTTTGGAGCAACGGGCTTATCTGATATCATGTTGACTAGCGATGACACTATCGTCTATGCTTATCATGATGATGCCACCGATTATTTCACCGATGTAACACTTGCTAGATTCACTTATTTGGCTAATCGCGGACTAATAACTGAAGGTCAGTTTAATCGTATCGAAGATATTAGCGCCACATTTGCCCCAACGGTTAACACGCTTAACGGTAATTCCGAAATCATTAGTTCGTTTGCTGGCAACACACCAACACTTATTACTATTCGAGTCTACATCGAGGGCTGGGACGTTGATGCTAACAATAACATTATCGCTGCGAATATGACGATATCCCTTGCGTTATCGATTGGACCAATCGACTAACAATATACTCACTATAAAAAAATCCGACTTTGGCAAACCAAAGTCGTTTTTTTTTAGGGTGATTTCAAGAATCCAGTCATATATTATGTAATAAATATCGATTAGTCGATCATAATAAAAAAATATAAATAGGATTGGAACATTATAAAAGAGTTAATAAACACCGCTCAATGTGTCTATTAACGTCTTTTATTGTAAAATCACCAGAAATACTGTTAAGTATTTACATGGGATTATTGTGAAACAATTCCGCAAGTATCTTAATGGAAGAAATCACATAATCTGGTTGGATTGATCCCGTAATAATGTCTTCTAGTCTTGATTCTCCGGACAAGACGGCGATTGTTGTTACTTTGGCGTTTATCCCACTTTGGATGTCTGTATACATCCGATCGCCAACGACGACGGCATCGGTAGGTAGAAATCCCGAGCGACTAATGGCCTCGAGAATAATAAAAGGGTCGGGTTTTCCAATGAAATGGGGCATTTTTCCGGTTGAATGCTTAAGCATTTCCGCCATCGCTCCACAGTCGGGAACGAATCCATAATGAACAGGACATACATAATCAGGATTTGTAGCAAGATAGGGAAGATCATTTCTAAGTAATCGAGTGACATCACAGAGTTTCTGATAGGTAAGTTCGGTGTCATAACCGAGAACTACGACTTCAATTCCAGCTTCCGAGTCAGTGGTAACATCAATTCCGGATGCTAACAATTCTTTAATTAAGGATTTGGTTCCCATGCAGTATACTTTTTTACCAAAGTGATGCTTTTTCAAGTAGAGTGCCATTCCCATTGAAGATGTGAAGAAATCGTCGCAGGAGGCAGATATTCCAATTGATGTTAATTTTTTTACATAGTCTTCTACAGAACGGGAAGAATTGTTTGTAATGTATATGGCTTTTCCATGATGGTTATTAATTTCTTGAAGCAGGGTTAAAGCGCCGTCCATTAAGATATGGTCAAGATATATTGTACCGTCCATATCAAGAAGAAAAAGACGTTTTA
>Ga0172377_10001674_pt1 | contig 22533 bp, 26 predicted proteins | sample Pumphouse3metaG_FD_119749 | JGI IMG/M metagenome (GOLD analysis project Ga0172377, IMG submission 119749) | Leachate microbial communities from a municipal landfill in Southern Ontario, Canada - Pumphouse #3 metaG | ecosystem: Engineered > Solid waste > Landfill > Unclassified | place: Canada... | reverse complement strand
GGACCTCTCTTATGAAGAGATAGAAGCTCTTGCTGAGTATATAAGCACTAATATTAAATAGCTAAATTATATGCCGAGCCCTCGGCATATAATTACACCTTCACAAGCGAATGTTTTTCTCCAAGCTTCTTTAAAAACATAAAACCCAAGGACACAAAATGATTAAAATTATTACTGTAATAGCAATAGTTTTAAGTATGAATTTAGTAGCTAGCCAAAAACTTAAAGAGTCTTGTGATAAGGGGAAGACGCAGTCTTGCATAGAGTTAGGGATACTATATCACACTGGTGATAGTGTAAAAAAAGATATCAAAAAATCTAAAAAATTGTTTCAAAAAGCGTGCCAAAATAGGGTGGCAAGGGGTTGCTACTATCTCGGTTTTGTCTTTTTGCGTAGTGACCACGATGTTGAACAGAGTACCACAAAAGCAGTATTGGCATTTGCTAAAGGTTGCGATTTAGGAAGTGAGCGCTCTTGCGAGTGGTACCATAAGCTTAAAGATAAAGGGGATTAGAGGATGCAAGGTGATATAAAAATACAACTCGAAGATGAGCTAGAAAAGTATCATAATGATTTAGGAGAATTTACTCCATATTATCCTGGTATGAAAATTCTATCATCAGAACTCTACAAAAAACAGTTAAAAGATGTGCTAGAGTCAGTAAAAAAGGAAAGCGAAACAGGAGTAAATAGTTTTGCAATCTATCTTGATACTATTATAATTAACATGCATACTAAGGTAAAAAAGTATAAAAAATCTATCTATTTTGATAATGAAAACATTAAAGACATAGAAAATCAGGGATATACCATAGTTTTTTTCATAGATGAAAAAAAGGATAAGTATGCTCTTTTAGGTCTATTAAAATCTAAAGCACTCCCTGAGTAATTTGAGATTGTAGTAAAGTGATAGTTTTATACTGTAGTGAATAAATGTAACAAAGTTATCACAATTTAGTTTATTTATTTAAAATGACTTTATTTAAGTCTACAATTTAAGAGTTTTACGATAATGTACAGTTAATTATAAGTTAAAAGAATAAAAGGATAAGTATGAATTATAAATATATTAATAGCATGTTATCGAAGATGGACAAAGATCTATCGACAAAGGGGATGACAAGAAGAGATGCTATGAAATTGGCTGGTCTCTCAGGTGCAAGCTTCATGATGGGTGGTAGCAGCCTTCAAGCTATGGAAAAAGATGAAAAATCAATAGTTAAATCAGGAGTTGATGCTAAGATAGTAATCGTTGGTGGTGGTCTCGCTGGGATGAGTACTGCTGCAAGATTAACTCTTAACCTCAAAAATCCAGATATCACTGTTATTGAGCCTAACAAAGAGTCAGTGTCTTATCAGCCAGGTCAAACATTAGTAGCTGCTGGTATATGGGATGCTAAGGATATATCTTACAAAAGAGATGATTTTGTACCAGAGGGTACAAAAATAATCGAAGATAAAGTTATAGGCTTTGATCCAATGAACAACCAAGTAACTACAGCAAAAGGTCAAGTTGTTGATTATGACTATCTGATCGTAGCTACTGGACTGCAACTAGATTTTGAAAGAATTGAAGGCTTAGAGCATGCTGGTCGTGCTTACTCAACTGGAGATAACTCAAGACTTCATAAGGCAATAGGTGAGGATAGTGGTATATGTTCAATCTATACAGCCGAGGGTGCTACTAAGACTTGGGAGCAGATGCAAAAGTACATTGAAAAAGCTAAAAAAGCTAAAAATGGCGAAAAAGTACAATTTCTTTTTACGCATCCAAGTACACCTATCAAGTGTGGTGGTGCTCCAAAGAAAATTATGTATCTAACAAATGCAAGACTTAAAGAGGCTGGCGCAAGAAAAAATGCTGAACTGACTATGTATCCAAATGGTGGGACTATGTTTGGTATACCTGAGTATCATGATGCTATTCTTGAGCAGTTTAAAAGAGAAGACTTTAAATGGCACTACAGACATAACCTAGTGGGTGTTGAAGTAGAAAATAAGATCGCTATTTTTGATTCTCAATGGCAAGAAAAAGGGCCTTATGATCCAGTTATGAAGGATTTCGAGGTTATTTCTAAGCACGAGAAGATAAGAGTCCCATATGACTTTTTACATATAACTCCAGATGCTGTAGCTCCAAGAGAAGTAGCAGAGTCTGATATTGGCTCAGCTGGTGGTTGGGTTCCTGTAAATAAAGAGACTCTTCAGCATATCAAATTTAAAAATGTATTTTCACTTGGTGATATTGCGCAAGTGCCAATGGGTAAAACAGGTGGATCTGTAAGAAAACAGTATAAAGTTCTTGTTGACAACTTAATATCTCAGATGGAAGGTAAGCCGTTAACTTCAAAATATGATGGTTATACAGTTTGTCCACTCATTACAGATATCGGAACAGTTATGTTAGCTGAGTTCGATTGGAGTGTTAAACCTACTCCTTCATTCCCACTAGATCCACTAGTAGAGAGATGGGTGTTTTGGTTAATGAAAGTTTATGCTCTTAAACCAATGACAATGTACGGGATGCTCTCTGGTAAAGCATAGAATAACAAGAGAAGGAAATCTCTCCTTCTCTAACGCTCTCACCTCTTCACAAAATAGAGAATCTTTTTTTACTTCTAAAAAACATATCTCTAAAATACTTTTAACACCCAGGATTTTTATATGCAAGTAAAATTTGAGTTTGCCATCTATGATGAGGCTCTAGATAAATTTGAGTTAGATGAAAATATCTATCTATATGAGTTAGATGATGAGCAGATGCAGACTTATAATCTTTTAAAAAGTAAAGATTTGCATCTATATAATTTTTTTCAGGAGTCTGAAGCTTTTAAAAGGTGGATAAAAGAAGAAGTTTATCCAGATGAAATAGGTAAGAAAATAGTAATTTGTGATATAAATGAGATAAGCTTTAGAAGGTTTTATTTTTTTAAAGTAACAAGCGCTGATGTTCATTATGAATATTTCAAAAAACTTTTTAATGTTCTTCATGAGTCAGACTGGCAAAATAGAGAAGATGTTGGAAGAGAAATCTTAGAACATCTCTTGGTTAAGCGACAGACACTCATAATAGAACTGCAAGAGGACGCTCTAGAAGAAGAATAAGCTCAAGCTATGAAATTCTTGGTCAGTAGTGATATAAAGGTTTTAGTGCTTTAAGAGCACTATACTAGGTAGTTATTTTGCACTTTGTAATTTAATAATAAAGTTGTCACAAATATAATTATTTTACATAGACGCATAAATAATAAAAACTTATCAGATTCAGGAGCATGAATCTGAAGGCTTATTCTATAAAGAGAACAATATAAGGACTCTTAATAAGCTGTATTAAGAAATGCTATATATTTTATTTTAGTTTTAAATGTCATGTTCCTTATAGTAACACAAAGCGTAGGAATGCCTTCATATCATTAATTCTTGAATTCAATAGTGGCAATTAGCTCTTGTAAAGATGTATAATAATTTTGTGCCAACTTTGTGATAAAGATACACAAGGTAAAAAGAATAATGCATTTAAAAATAAGTAAAATTATAAAAGGGGAAGATGTGGACAAAACATTCAAATCAGAAGAAGCAACATCTGTCAGCAGACGTGATTTCTTTAAAAGAACAGCATCTGTTAGCGCAGTTGCTGCTGTAAGTATTTTAGCGCCTGGTGCACTATTTGCTGACGACATAAATATCATGGAACATACCAAATGGGGTACTACGCTAGGAGATGAGTGTAACTACAATCCTTATGGTTTACCATCGAAATATGAGCATAATGTAGTAAGAAGAACGTCTGCTCTTATGTCATCGGCTGGAGATATGCATGCTGCTATATCTATGTCACCTTTACATGAGTTAAGCGGGATCATTACTCCAAATGGCTTACACTTCACTCGTACTCACAATGGTGTAGCTCATGTTGATCCTAATAAGTATAGACTAATGATTCACGGTCTTGTGGATAAACCTATAGTTCTCACTCTAGAGCAACTTAAAAAATATCCAAGTGAGAGTAGAATCCTATTTTTGGAGTGCCCATCCAATGGTGCTGCTGAGTGGAAAGGTCCACAATTCAACTCTTTACAATTCGTAAAAGGGATGATGAGCTGTTCTGAATGGACAGGTGTACGTATAAAAACTATACTTGATGAGCTAGGACTAAAACCAAACGCTAGATGGATGCTTGCTGAAGGTAGTGATGGTTCTGAAATGAGTAGAACTGTTCCAATCGAGAAAGTTTTAGATGACGCGATGATAGTTTGGGCTCAAAATGGTGAAGCACTGCGCCCTGAGCAAGGTTATCCAGTTCGTTTATTGCTCCCGGGTTGGGAAGCTAACCTTTGTGTTAAGTGGTTAAAAAGACTGAAATTTGGCGAAGAGCCTTGGTATGCTAAAGAGGAGACTTCTAAATATACTGTACTGACTGCAAGTGGTAGATCTATTCAGCATTTCTATGCAAATGAAGTAAACTCTATTATTACATCACCTTGTCCTGAAAAACCTTGGACGGATCTCAAAGTTGGAGATTTAGTTGAAATCGAAGGTTTAGCATGGAGTGGTCATGGAACGATTACAAATGTTGATATAAGCTTTGATGGTGGAAAAAATTGGAGAGAGGTTAACCTTAAAGGTTTAGTTCTTCCAAAAGCTTGGACAAGATTTTCTTATATGTACAAATATGAAGGAAAGCCACTGTTACTTCAAAGTCGTGCAGTCGATGATAGCAACAATGTTCAACCTACAGTAAATCAAGAAAAAGAAGTAGTTGGTGTTGAGGGTGTTTATCACAGAAACGCAATCTGTACTTGGGAAGTTAATGCAAAAGGGGAGGTGAACAATGTTCAAGTTAGATCATAAATCTATTTTAGTAGGAATATCTGTTGTTGCAAGTACTGCCCTACTTCTAACTGGATGTTTATCTTCACCATCAAGTACTAATGGTTCAGCGAAAGCTCAGTCAAATGAATTGACTGGGCCATATGTTGGAAAATTGGGCGCTATAGATGGTGGTGTTATCTACCCTAGAGAGAATGGAATGTACACAGCTTATGTGCTTAACGAGCAAAGCACAGAGGGCATAAATCACGGTAGAGTACCTACTGAGAATGAGTTAAATGCATGGAATTTAGATGCATTACCAGACGGTACAGGTCTACCTGAAGGCGAGGGTTCTGTTGAGGATGGCGATGAGCTTTATGAAGCAAACTGTGCTTCTTGTCATGGTGACTTTGGTGGTGGCGGACAAGGATATCCGCAATTAGCTGGTGGTAATCAAGATAAAGATGAAAATGGAATTGTAAAAACACTTAAAAATCAGAGACTCGAACCAGGTATGGATGCTCCAAAAAGAACTGTTGGAACATTCTGGCCAAAAGCTACTACTCTTTTTACATATATTAGAGATGCTATGCCATATGCACATCCAAAGAGTCTAAGTAACGATGAAAACTATGCTCTAACAGCATATATATTAGCTCAAAATGGCATCAAAATTGATGGCGAAAAAATGACTGATGAGTATGTCTTAAATGCAGAAAAACTTGCAAAAGTAGTTCTTCCAAATAATGATGGTTTTTATCCAAATATTGATGGTCCAGAAGGTCCAGCAAACGTAAAAGCATTCTTTGCTGATCGTGCTAAAAACATTGGCGCTGGTGTAAGATGTATGACTGATTGTAAAGATCCAGGAATGGAAGCAGCAGGTGCAAAAGAAGCAGAACTTGTAAGAATTGACTATGAAATGGCGGATGTAGTGCCTCCATATTCAACAGTGAGAGACCTACCACCTGAGAGTGAAGGTGTAACTATCTCTAAAGCTGAAAAAATGTATAATGAATCTTGTAAGCTATGCCATTCAAGCGACAGAATGGGTGCTCCGGCTGTAGGAGATGTACAAGCGTGGAAATCTGCTACAAAAAAAGGTTTTGATCAAGTACTAAGGAATTCGATTGATGGTATAGGTGGAATGCCTCCAAAAGGCGGTAACGATAGTCTAACCTCAGATGAGGTTAAATCAATAGTTGAATTTATGATAGATTCAAGTAAGTAAAACTTTAAATTAAAAATAAGGAAAATAAAATGGATAGAAGAAAATTTTTAGGCGTAGGTCTTGCAGCATTTGCTGCAATCGTTATGCCAGGTACAGACTTAAGTGCAGTAGACTTTAGAGAGACTATGCCACAAGCGTGGGAAGTAGAAAAAACAGTTGACGGTATTAAAGCACTTTATGGTAGTGGTGCGCTTAAAGAGAGTCCAAAATTCTCATTTAAAGCTCCAAAACTAGCTGAAAATGGTGGGTCAATTCCAATTACGATTAAATCGTCATTAGATTTAGAGTCAGTAGCACTTTTCCAAGATGCTAACCCAAGATGTCTCTCTTGCGTATTCTCTGTACCTGTAGGTGCTATTATAGATTACGATTTTAGAATTAAGATGAGACAGACTGCTGTTGTAACTATCGTTGGTAAGGAAAGAGGTACAGGAACTCTTTATACTGCGTCAAAAGAGATAGACGTTTCTATTGGTGGTTGTGGAGGTTGATATACCTCCCTTCGACAGTAAGATAATTGTAAAATAGAATATAAAATAAAATAAAAAGGTAAAAAAATGGCAAAGATGAAAATAAAAGCAAAAGAAAAAAAAGGCATCGTTAAAGTAAAAGCGATGTTCACAAGTTTGATGGCTGACAAAGAAGAGGCAATCAAAAAAGGAATTAGTCCGTCATACATTAGATACATAGTAGCTAAAGTTAAAGATGCTGTAGTGTACGAAGTAACTATGAGTGGTTTTATGTCTGAGAATCCGCTTGTTAAGTTTGAATTTAAAGGTAATAAAGGTGATAAGATAACTTTTACTACAATTGATAATGACAATAAAACGGAAACAGACACTCAAAAAATCAAATAGGGATACCTTATGAAAATTAAAATCATTATTTTATTAGCGATAGTTGCATTTGTTATATCTATGCCATTTATCTTTAATAAAAGCGTTACAATCGCAGACCCTAGTAAGCTTGACGCAGATGATAACTTTATTCTTTATGAGTGGGTTGAGCCACGAACAGGTACCAATAAAGAGTGGGATTATAACTTAAAGCCAGTGCAAGTAAGCGACAGAGTATGGTGTTTCTTCGGTGCTATGGAGATGCCAACTAAAGAGAATGCTGGTGATATGTCTAACAGCTGTTATATTCAAGGTAATGATAGCTGGATAGCATGGGATACAGGTCCTTCTTACATATATGCTAAGCAAGCACATGCAGCTATGAGAAAAATCGCTGACTTGCCTGTGAAGACAGTTATTGTAAGTCACGAGCATGATGATCACTGGTTGGGAAATAATTACTATAAAGAGACGCAAAATGCTACTATTTATGGTCCGAAATCTGTTAATGTAAACTATCTTGGTTTTGATGAGCATACAGGAAAACCAAATGAAAATACTAGAGAGATTCCGCCACAAACTAGAATGATTAGAGCACTCTATCAAAATGCAATTAGAGGCACTAAACTAGCTGCAGTTGATGAGTCTTTTGACGATACGACAGAACTAACACTTCATGGTGTTAAAATGGAGTATGTAAAAGTTGGTTATGCGCACTCTGAAGAGGATTGGTTCTTATATCTTCCAGAAGATAAAGTTGTCCTTGTTGCAGACGTTGTAATGAACGGTAGAGTAACCTCAAATCGTGATGGTATTGTTGTTGGTCAGCTAAATGCACTTAAAGCAATTAAGGCTAGAGATTGGAATCATTTAGTTCCAGGGCATGGTTTTATAACTGATAAGTCAGCTGCAGATGAAGCTGTTCAGTATTTCACCCTTTTAAAAGATAGAGTTCTTGAGGGTATTGAAGATGAGATTCATCCAGATATGATTACTAAACATGTAACTCTTGAAGAGTTTAGAAACAAAGAGTTGTACTATCTTCTAAGTCCTGGTAATGTTTTTAGATCTTATGAAGAACTAGAAATGTACGACGACGACGATGATGAAGACGAAGCAGCAGACGAAGAGGACGATGAAGAAGACGAAGAGGACGAAGAGGACGAATAATCTAAATTTTATTGATTATGACTCTTTGTTGAGCCGTTCTAGGTATTAGTAGAGCTAATAATATCAATATAGCACAGTCTTGAGAAAGCAAAAAAATGTGTAAGCAAGTGATTATTTTTGCGCAGATCTGATTGTGCTATATAAATGCGCCTATAGGCAGGCATTAGTAGTTAAAGAAGTTTTACTAACAAATAGATTAAATAAAAGAGAGTAGTACCATATGTCATTATTTCAAGCCGGAAAGATTTTAGAATTATATTATTCTACTAACAATGGTAGAGTAAATACAACTGAGTTGGCTCTTGATGACAAGGGTGTTATAGAAGATAAGTATTATAATAAAGACATACAAAGGTCTGTTTTAATAACCTCAAAAGCTAGTTATGATATGGCTAATAGTCACGGTATAGATGCGCCATATAGCGCATTAGGGGAAAATATACTTATAGATTATAATCCTTATCATTTAAAACCAGGAGCAAGACTAGCAATTGGTGATCTTGAGTTAGAGATTAGTCAAAACTGTACACTTTGCAAAAGTTTAGCAAAAGTAGATGCAAGACTGCCAAAATTACTTCAAAATGATAGAGGCGTTTTTGCAAAAGTTATTAGTAGCGGTACTATCCGCAAGGGTGATAATATTTATCTTCTAAAATAGAGAGTAAATCTCACAAAATCAAAAAAAAGGGAAAAAATGAAAACAGTAATAAAAAAATTAGTCATAGCACTAATGTTAGCGACTGGGGTAGTAGCTAGTGGGGCACAAGATATTCAGATATATACGGCTGATAATTCAAAAGGGACAATTACAGGAGCTTCTATAGAGAAGGCTTTTGCAGATGCGGGATTTATAATCTCTGGAAACAATGATATGAATGTTGCATTTAAATCAAAGTTTCAAAAAACAAATCATAAGATGTATCATCTTTTTACACTTTATAAGAAAGAGTTAGTTTTAGAACTCGTTAAAATAACTCCAGAAGCTGCACTTTTTGCACCTCTTAGTATGTCAATATATATGAAAGAGGGTTCAAATGATATTTCTATCTCCTCTATATCGCTAGAAGGTATGGCGAAAGTCACTGGAATACCTGTAACTAATAAACACATGGTAGAGTATAGCAAACTTATTAGAGCAACTCTAGCAAAAGCACTACCAAATGGTCATTTTGAAAAAACATCATATAAAATCTTAACACCTAAGGGTGAGCTAGTAACTTCATTTACTGGCGAGATGGAAGCTCAAGGTGATGATGTTGAAGATGAACTAGAAGCTCTTCAAACTGAGCTTGAGGGTTCAGTAGAAACTCTTGGATTTGTAATTGCAGGTTATAACAAACTAGGCGATGAATTTGCTGAAGCTGGTTATGATAAATATGACTTTTTTGATGCATACTCTATTTGTAAATTGCCAGTTATTTTTGAAGTGGCAAAAACTCACCCAGAAGCTGGTGCCTTTGCTCCTTGTGTATTATATATGTATAAAGAAAAAGGTTCTACTAAAGTAAAAATGGCGTATCCATCAGTTTATAACTGGATAAGCTCTTTAGATATCAAAGATAAACCATCTATAGAAGTATTAGAAGATGCTCAAAAAGCACTCGTAGGGGTGATTAACGAAACTTTAGAGTAATAAGAGATAAATTTAAGAGAGGGTATTAAAATGGCTATATCAAGAAGAAAAGCTTTGCAGCTTTCAGGAATTACTGCAGCTGCAGTAGCAATAAGCGGATGTAGCAAAATACAGGACCCTGCACCAGAGCAAACAATTAATGCTAAAACTACTTTTAAGGCGTCTATTGCTGATGCAAAAGGTCCTAGAGTAGTTGTAGTTGGTGGTGGATGGTCTGGCCTCTCTATAGCAAAGTACACAAAGATTTTTGCTCCAAATGCAGATGTAATCTTAGTTGAGCAAAGACATGAATTTGTATCCTGCCCTCTTAGTAATCTGTGGTTAGTTGATAAGATAGAGTTAGAGTTTTTAACCCATGATTATCTTCAAGCTGCAAGAGAGAATAACTACACCTACTTCCATGCAACTGCAATCGGCCTTGACAGAAAAAACCGTGTTTTAGAGACTAGTGAGGGTGATATTAGTTTTGATTATTTAGTTTTTGCTCCAGGAATTGATTATGACTATTCTAGATGGACAGATGATATAGCATTTGAGACAAGACTGAGACAAGAGTACCCAGCGGGCTTTATCCCTGGCTCTGAACACATCACTCTGCGAAACAAGGTTCTTAGCTTTAAAGGTGGAAATTTTATCTTAACAGTTCCAAGTGGAAACTATAGATGCCTACCAGCTCCGTATGAAAGAGCTTGTGTAATTGCAGATTATTTCAAGCAAAAGAAATTAGATGCTAAAGTAATACTGCTAGATGAGAATAACACTATAACAATTAAAAAAGAGGGTTTTTCATCTGCTTTTAAAGAGCTTTATGGCGATTATATTGAGTATATGCCAAATACTGTTATAAACAATATAGACCTTGACAATAAAATAGTAGAAACAGAATTTGATGAGATTGATTTTGAAGAGGCTGCTTTTTATCCTCATGTTAGAGGTGCTAAGATTTTAGAAAGAGTTGGAATAGCTAAAGATGCCAAAAATATGCTTGAGGGTGATATTAACACTCTGACTTATGAAGTCAATGGCGAAAAAGACATATATATAGCAGGTGATTCTAGACCAATGGGCTTTTCAAAATCAGGCAATACTGCTAACTCGGAAGGGCATCATGTAGCTAAACTGATAGCTCAAAAAATAAATAAAACAAAAGAAATAAAGTGGGAATCTCCAACTACCACTTGTTTTTCTGCTGTTTCTATAGCGCCAGAGAGAGCAATCTATATCTACACGCAATATGCTCATAATAAAACAGATTTAACATTTAACTTTGCATCAACAACCAGTAGTGAAGACTGGCTTAAAAATGGAGAGGTTAACGCTAACTCAATTTATGATTGGGCAACTGCTCTATATACAGATATGTTTAGCAAATAGTATTTTAAAAACTATCAAGTAAGAGAGATTATCTCTCTTGCTTGTCTTTATTTTCCATTGCACCTTTAGCTGTTTTTATAGCACTGCCAAGAGCTGTTTTTGCAACGCTCCAAGCCTGTTTACCCATTCTTTTTGCTTCTTGTGCAGCTTGAGACTTAAGAGCTGTATCTGCTCTTTGTACTGCAGTTTTTGCAAAGCTAGAAAATCTCTCTCTCATCATATCCGCAGCTTCTTTAGAGATATAAACTAACTCTTCTAAATCATAACGCATGCTTCTGTTGATATCTAGTAAAAGTTTATTTATCGCAGGAGAGTTTTCACTAGCTTGAGTTTGAACTACCTGAGAGAAGAGAATATCTGTCTGGTTTAGATCTTCCATAATAGTGTCATAATCTTCTATTAGGATGTGCTTTGCTTCTACTGGCATATATGCTAAGCGTTTTTTAAATCTATCTATGGAGTGGATAAGGCCACTTCTCATACCTTTTAGAGTTGCAGTTAAGATATCTTCAGCCTTTGTTGGCGTAGCTTCTGCTACATCTATAGAGCATTGAAGTATAGTTGAGAGAATTTTTCTAATTCTGATAGTGTTTAGCGAACCCTCTTTTATAGCTTCAAAGGTTAAATCTTTGATAACCTCTTGAATACTCTCTTTTATCTCCCCATCTGTATCTCTCTCTAGTGCAGTTATGATAGCAGACTCTACTAATTCACTTAAAAACTCATATAAATCAATGGATTGTAGTTTTACTTGATGGAGTTTTAAAAGCGCAGATTCGTTCTCACTTAGCACAGATTCAATAGCATTAAAAACATTGTACTTTGTCTCTTGAAGTTCTTGCGCTTTTTTATCTAACTTTCTATCAAGTGCCTCTTTTTGAGCTACTAGCAGTGCTACATCCTCTTTTAGAGTTCTTGTCTCAATATCTAAAATAGTTGTAGCAATACTTTTAATTTCATGAAGATTTAACTCATCTATCTCTGTGTCATTAGCTAGTCTAGCAAGTGTATCTGAAACTCTTTTTTGGATATCTTCTAAAGTTTTGTCATATGAGTTTTGTATATCGATTGTAAGTTTATCTACTTCCATTTTAAAGTCCTTGGTTTATTTTTATAGTACCATTTTGATATTTTGATGAGCCTTTAGGGCTTCATATATAAAGTTTCTATCGTCTTCGTTGTGAACAAGCAAGTCTAAGTTCATGCTCACATACTTGCCACCTTTTGAGTTTTTAGAGTGAGTTAGTTTATGGCTTCTCTCATCTATAACATCTCTTATGGCTTGCTCTAGTGCTTCTTTTTCGCCTGCTATAAGCTTGTAAGACCACGAGCATGGATACTCTAAGATTAGTTTCTCATCTCTATCGTTTAAAATCTCCACTTTTCCCTCCTGATTTTTCTTCAAGTTGTACATCTCTTATTATCATGCCTTTATCTATAGCTTTTACCATATCGTATATAGTTAAAAGTCCGATGCTAACACCTGTTAACGCCTCCATTTCAACCCCAGTTTGCCCTGTTAGTTTTGCAGTAACACTGAGCTTAAAACCTGGGACTGATGGAAGTTCTTCAACATCACAGTTGATGCCACTAAGATTTAGCGGATGGCACATTGGGATAAGATCACTTGTTTTTTTTACCCCCATAATCGCAGCTATTACAGCAGTTTGTAAAACTGGGCCTTTTTTAGTTTTCTCACTAACTATGGCATCATAAGCATCTTGGCTCATCTCTATATATCCAGATGCAACGGCTACTCTTGTTGTTTGGTTTTTGTCTGAGACATCAACCATCTTTGGTCTTTGGTTTTCATCTAAGTGTGTTAAGTTCATTATATTTCTTTTTATTTTTTCTTTATTATAGCAAAGGGGAGTTGAATTTGAACTAGACTATCTCTAGTGTATATTCATATCTATAGCCATAGTGTAGATTTAGAAGTTAGAAAATTGCAAAAAAACTACAATAAATAAGCAAGCTCTTTAAGCTCTATTTTTTCTTTTACAAGAGGCTCTATCCCTTTTGAGATAAGAGTATTTTTGATCCCTTCCCCAATCTTACAAGAGATAAAAAGATCTACATTGTTCTCTATAAGTATTTGTGGAAGTATAGTAGCTGGTTTATCCTCAGATGAGTTTATTGGGTTAAGGATTTTATTTACAAGAGTGGTATCTTCTTTTGATACGGAGTAGATAAATATAAATTTTTGGTTATTTTGAATATTTTTAAAAGTTTCATCATCTCCACAAATAGCCACAATAGTAAAATCGCGATGGTCTTCTATATTTATGCTATGCCCACTTACAAGCGCGGTAGTTAGTTTTACTCTAGCATTTTTTAAAATCCTTGTAAAAGTTGGTCTGGAAATCTCCATCTTTTTTGCAGCTTCTTCTTGATAAAGCTCTAGTATATCCATAAGATATAGTGCCTCCATCTCCTCATCTAAAAGATGTGTAGTGCCTGTTGTACCCTTATCTGTAGGAGCAAATTTTTTATACAGTGGTTTAAAATTAATTTTTCGTGAGTGCTTTATCCTGCCCATCAATATTCCTAATTTTTTTTAATATTATCTAAAAAATAGTAAATAATACTTGACATATGTCCATAAAAGTATTATTATTTTACATATGTTCACTATTTAGTAGATAGATAACTTTTAGTTGACAACGTGCATCTTTGCAAATGAGAGCAAAAAAGCACCTTGTAGTTTTCGAAAATAGAATTTTTCGTAGCTTAAAAGTTAAAATATCCAGATTAAATATAAAATAAAGAGGAGACAAGAATGGTATCTATAAAAGATATATATACTTTTTATAGAGATGGTTTTAGAGATATGAAATTAGGTAGAACTCTGTGGAAAATCATATTTATAAAACTTGGAGTAATCTTTTTATTTTTAAATTATTTCATCCATGACAAAAGTTTAAAGAGTGAATATAAGACTTATGATGAAAAAGTAAATTTTGTCTATGAAAATTTAAAAGGAAAATAAAATGGAAGAACATTTAGTTGATTGGAGTAGAGCCCAGTTTGCACTTACTGCTATGTATCACTGGATATTTGTACCACTTACATTAGGACTTGGCTTTATAGTTGCAATTATGGAGACTATCTATGTTAGAAGCGGAAGTGAATTTTGGAAAAAAACTACTAAATTTTGGATGACCCTGTTTGCAATAAACTTTGCAATAGGTGTAGCTACTGGGATTATAATGGAGTTTGAGTTTGGAACAAACTGGGCGAATTATAGCTGGTTTGTTGGAGATATATTTGGTGCACCACTCGCTGTTGAAGGGATTTTAGCATTTTTTATGGAGAGTACTTTTTTTGCAGTTATGTTTTTTGGTTGGGATAAAGTAGGTAAGAAGTTTCATCTACTCTCTACTTGGCTAGTTGCAATTGGCTCAAATCTTTCAGCTTTATGGATACTTGTAGCAAATGGCTGGATGCAGTACCCTGTAGGGATGGAGTTTAACCCAGATACGGTTCGAAATGAGATGATGAATTTTTGGGATGTCCTACTTAGTCCTGTGGCTGTTACTAAATTTTTACACACCATAGGAAGTGGATATGTGATGGCAGCACTCTTTGTTGTGGGCATATCTGCTTGGTATTTGCTAAAAGGCAGAGATATTATCTTTGCTAAAAAATCAATGATAATTGGCTCGACTTTTGGTTTAATTGCAAGTCTATTTTTAATATTTAGCGGAGATGAATCAGCTCATCAAGTAGCCCTTAAGCAACCTGTAAAATTAGCCGCTATGGAAGGTCTATATGAGGGAAAAGAGAGTGCTGGAATTGTTGCTCTTGGTATGTTAAATAGTAAAAAAACGCTAAGTAATGATGAAGAGACCTTTAATTTTGAAGTAGAGATTCCTTATGCACTTGCCCTCCTAGGATATCACGATACTACAGCTTATGTCCCAGGCTTAAAAGATTTAGTCTATGGAAATGAAGCAAGAGGCATTATGAGCGCACAAGACAAGATGAATCAAGGTAAGTTGGCAGTTAGGGCACTGGAAGATTACAAAGAAGCTAAAAAACTAAACGATACGCTAAAAGCTGCTGATGCTAGGATAGTCTTAGAAGAAAATATGCAATATTTTGGATATGGTCATATAAAATCTCCTGAGGATATTGTTCCACCTGTCGCTACTACTTTTTATGCTTTTCACATCATGGTAGGACTTGGTGGATGGTTTACTCTTCTTTTTGGGATACTTCTGTATCTATCTATGAAAAAAGATATTAGTAGTTATAGAAAAATCTTAATATCTGCCCTTTGGAGTATTCCTTTAGGATATATAGCAGGAGAAGCAGGCTGGGTAGTTGCTGAAGTAGGGCGCCAGCCTTGGGCTATACAAGACTTGATGCCAGTTGGAATTGCCGCTACAAAGATAGCTACAACAAATGTAATGATAAGTTTCTTCATGTTTGCAACGCTTTTTACACTTCTTCTAATAGCAGAAGTATCAATCATAACAAAACAAGTAAAAATTGGTCCAGAAGGAGAACAATAATTATGGGATTTGGAGATTTAGAATTAATAACTTTGCAACAGTATTGGTGGGTACTTATCTCACTTTTAGGTGGCTTATTTGTCTTTATGATGTTTGTTCAAGGCGGGCAGACTCTAATAGATAGTTTGAGTGAAAATGAAACAGAAAAAACCATGTTAATAAATAGCATAGGTAGAAAATGGGAGTTGGGATTTACAACACTAGTTCTTTTTGGTGGCGCACTCTTTGCTGCTTTTCCTCTCTTTTATGCGACAAGTTTTGGAGGAGCTTATTGGGTGTGGATAATTATACTTTTTTGTTTTATTATTCAGGCTGTAAGCTACGAGTATAGAACAAAACCAAATAACTTTTTAGGCAAGAAAACTTATGAGGTATTTCTAAAAATCAATGGAAATCTTGGGACTTTCTTACTAGGAGTTGCCATAAGTACCTTCTTTAGTGGGAGTGAGTTTATCCTAACTGACAACAACTTTGTAGAGTGGCAAAATAGTTTACGAGGACTTGAAGCGCTTTTAAATCCTTTTAATTACCTTCTTGGATTTGCGCTGGTCTTTTTAGCAAAAATAAGTGGTGCTTTATATTTTATGAACAATATTGAGCATGATGCTATTTTTGCTAGAGCTATAAAATCTATAAAGTACAACATGATTTTTTTCTTAGCGTTTTTTCTAAGCTTTTTAGCTTGGGTATTGCTAAAAGATGGGTTTGCAGTAGATGCAGATGGGTTAGTTTTTATGCAGTCATATAAATATCTTAGCAATTTTATAGAGATGCCAATAGTCTTAGCACTTTTTGTTATAGGTGTAGTAATGGTCGTTAACGCTGTGTTTTTTGCAGTGGTAGTTAAAAAAGATTGTTGCATTAAAACAGGTGGTGTTGGGATTGTTTTAACCGTTATGGCAATACTACTAAATGTCGGGTTTAATGGGACGGCTTACTACCCCTCAACGGTTGATTTGCAAAGTAGCATCACTATAGTCAATAGTAGTGGAAGCCACTACACTTTAATGGCGATGTCTTATGCTTCGCTTATGATACCTTTTGTATTGGGTTATATTGCATTAGCTTGGTATAGTATGGATAGAGTAAAGATAACAAAAGAAGAGATTGAAGCACCAGATGCTCATAACTATTAGGAGGTTATATGGAATATTTGTTTGGATTAGTTTGGTTGGCACTTTGGCCTATTGTTATTTATGTAATGTATAAGATTAGCATAAAGAATGTTTTAAAATTTGAGGAGAGATAAGATGATCGCAATACCAGTAAAAACAGATAAAGAGAACCCAGCGGTGACAACACTTTTTGCAAAGGCAAAGTGGTTTGCTATAGTTGATAACGATAAGATAACCATAGAAAAAAATGAGTTACAAAGTGGAAGAACTGTTGTGGAGAGTTTTGTCTCAAGAGGCATCACTAAGATAATATTTAATCATATGGGTGGAAATCCTTTTATGCTACTACAAAAGGCAAATATAGAGTGTTACCATAGTGGAGATGATAGAATCGAGCTAAGTGATGCAATAAAAAAATTAAATAGCGGTGAGTTAATAAAAGTAGATAGCTCAAATATGTCTAAGTTTGTAGAGCTTGAGAGTATGCACAAAGGAAAAGGGCATAAAGATCACGATCACTCTCATTGAGAAGATGCGATGATTTTTAGTGCCTCTTTATATTCGTGAGGATGGTTTAGGTTTAAAAAAGCCCTCTCATCCTTAAACTCTATAAAAGTAGTCTTAGAAGATTTTAGCAAGTAGCCTAGTTTGTGGTTATTTGCTTTTAGCATCTGAATAAACTCCTCTTCTAGAGAGCGATGGTAGATGCCACACATCGGCTGAGCTCCAAATGCAGTCTTTGCAATGCAGGCATCAGCATTAGAACTATTGGCTTTAACTATCGCTTTTATCTCACTCTCGCCTATAAAAGGAGTATCTACACTAAGAGCAAAAAAAGAGTCTGCCTTTAGTTCTTGAAATACTGCAACAAAACCAGCAGTTGGTGCGAAAGTCTCATTACTTTTAACATCTTCTATAAATGAAGCTTTAAAAGCAAATTTACTTTTGTCTTTGCACGAGATATATACATTTTTAAAGATTTTTTGAAGTCGAGAGAGTTGAAATTCTGTTAGAGTAAGAGAGCCTCCAAATGGAAGAAGAGCTTTGTCTTCTTTCATTCTTGAGCTTTTGCCACCTGCGAAGATGACACAGGGGATATCTAGCATCTACTCTCTAGTTAGTTCAGCTTCGATGCGTCTGTTTTGGGCACGACCCTCAGCAGTTGAGTTGTCAGCAATAGGATCTAGTTCGCCTTTTCCTACAGCAGATACTCTCGTAGCATCTACACTTTTTTCTATAAGCATATCTCTTACAGAAGTAGCTCTTTTTTGAGATAGTTTTTGGTTGTAAGCTTTGCTTCCTGCACTGTCTGTGTGGCCAACTATCTTAGTGCTATAGTTAGTGTATTTATTTAAAAAGTCCGCATATTTTTGAACAAGCCTCTCAGATGCAGCATCTATTTTAGCGGAATCGTACTCAAAGTTAATATCTAGTGCTATCTTAATAGGGCAACCATCGCTATTTACCGCTTGACCTATTGGAGTATTTGGACAAAGGTCTTTTGAGTTAAGAATTCCATCACCATCATCATCTCCATCAACAACAGCTACTGCACTTGTAGCTTCTTCTTCAACTGCAGCTTCCTCAACAATCTCTTCTTTTGGTTCTTCTTTAACTGGCTCTATTGTCTCACTTACAGGTGCAGCTTTTTGAGCGCTCTGCCCAAATGCAAAGTTTAAACCAGCGAGAATCGCTAAGTTATTATCATATCTAGCATCGTTGTACTTAAGCATATAGACAGCTTCTAGTTTTAATGCAAGCGCATCTGTAAATGGAATCTTAGCACCAACTCCTGCATTAATAAAAGCGCTATCAGAGTTTCCAGTTTGTCCTTTGTAGCTACCACCATTCATAGTCTCATAACCAAGACCTACTTTAGCCAAAGGAATGATGCCAGCTACTTTATCGTACTCATAAACACCATTTAGTGCTATACGCCAAACATCAGTATCAGCATTGTATGGAAGTTTTTTAGTGTTATAGTCAGCTTTTGAGTAAAAAATAGATAACTCTGGTTTTAGAAAGAAGTCCAGCGCGTTGTACTGAAACTCAGCTCCAAAAGTTGCATAGTTATCTAAATCTATATTTCCCTCAGCGATGTTGTAGCCAATCATAGGCGTAATTTCATAATCTGCAGCCATCATTAGGCTAGACGATAGCAGTAGTGTTGGTATTAGAAGAAGTTTTTTCATTTTTTTCCTTTGTTTTTTTAAATCTTACTAAAGATTAGTTAGCTAATAGTGAGAAATACTAAGCTCTTGGATCTGCTATATAGCCTTTTATAGCTGAAATAGCCGCAACTGCAGAGTTTGCTAAATATACTTTAGAGCTTCTCGAACCCATGCGACCAACAAAGTTACGGTTAGTTGTAGAGATAGCGACCTCGCCATCCCCTAAAATCCCCATATATCCACCTAAACAGGCTCCACATGTAGGATTTGAGACAACTCCACCTGCATCTATTATAGCATCTATATAGCCGAGTCTATAAGCATCTTTTAAAATCTGCTGAGTCCCTGGAGTGACAATAAGGCGAACATCTTCATGTACTCTATGTCCCTTTAATATCTCAGATGCAACCTTTAAATCTCCCAAACGACCATTTGTACAGCTTCCTATAAAAGCTTGGTCTATTTTTATATTGTCTTTTACAGCTTGTGATATAGAGTGACCATTTGATGGTAAGAAAGGATAAGCGATAACAGGCTCAAGCTTAGCTACATCTATATTTAAAACTTCTACATAAGAAGCATCAGCGTCAGAGTAGTGAATGCGAGGCTCTCTTGCTAAGTTTTTGTCAGATAAAAATTCTTTTGTAACATCATCATAAGCAACGATGCCGTTTTTTGCTCCAGCTTCTATAGCCATGTTACACATCGAAAATCTATCATCCATATTTAGATGCTCTATAGTGCTTCCAGTAAATTCTAGAGTTTTATATAGAGCGCCATCTACACCGATTTGGCGGATAATTTCTAAGATGATATCTTTACCAGTTGTATGTTCTTGTGGTTTTCCGCTAAGGTTTACTTTAATGGACTCTGGAACTTTAAACCAGTTTCCTCCAGTAATCATTGCAAATGCTAGGTCAGTTGAGCCCATACCAGTTGAAAATGCTCCGAGTGCTCCGTGAGTACAAGTGTGTGAATCTGCACCGATGATAACATCGCCTGGAACTACAAGTCCTTTTTCAGGTAAAAGAGCGTGTTCTATTCCCATATCTTTTTCATCAAAAAAGTTTTTAAGATTATGTTTTTTTGCAAAATCACGGCTGATTCTAGCTTGGTTTGCAGATGCAATGTCTTTTGCTGGAATAAAGTGATCTAAAACTATAGAAAAACCATCAGGATTTGCTAGCTTTGTAGCACCACTTTCATCAAATGCTTTGATAGAGATAGGAGTTGTAATGTCATTTCCAATAACCATGTCGATATTAGAGCGGACAATCTCGCCTGCAAAAACCTTTTTGCCAACATGTTGTGAAAATATCTTCTCTGTTATAGTTTGAGCCATAATAAACCTTTTTATAAGTAATAATTTCGCGATTATACCATTTAAGATTTAAAATTTAAGTGAAGAGGAGATAAGTACAAAATTAAGATTTGTACTTAAGAGCATTTTTTGTAAAAGTGCTAGAGCAAAAAAACATAGACATAAAGAGAGGGTTTATACTTACAAAATCATCTTTAGAATCTTCATCTTTGTTTTGAATCTCAAATGGAGTAAATTCAAAACTCTCAGCTTCATTGCCATCTCTAGGGGTTATTGTAAATGTGATAGGAGATAGAGTTTTTACCATATTTAATATATTTTTTCTTTTTTTAGCATTTTCTTCATCTAGGATATTAAATTCCATACCCTCTGAACTCTTGCGAGTATGTAAAATTTCTTCTAAAACATCTATTTTATCTTTGAAAACTGACTTGTTCCATGATATACTAAGTTTTTGCGAGACAATTTTTCTATCTTTATGCATTAAAGCATTTGGTTTGATCTCTTTCATTTTCTCAATAAGACCTAGTAAATAGTTGGCTCCGCCGGCTTTTTGAGCTAGTTTAGAGATTAAAAGATGGAGTAGTTCTTTTGTATTTTCGTTTTGTTTGTTAAAATTGCACATGCTTATTTCCCTTTTAGATGGAATTATACCTTAAATAAAAGTGTAAGTCAGTTTAGTTTAAGCATAACATAATAACAAACTATATATGATGTCAAAAGTGAAAGAAGACAAAAATTGTCTTAATTAGAAACAACTCTACATTAAAGGTAAAATATGCAAGTTTATTTAGACAACAACGCTACAACAATGGTTGACCCATTGGTAGTAGAAGCAATGCTACCATACTTTAGTGAGCAATATGGAAATCCAAACTCACTTCATAGATTTGGTACATCATCGCATCCAGCTTTAGCCAAAGCGATAGACCAAGTCTATAGAGCTTTAAATGCCAGCGATAACGATGATATAGTCTTTACCTCCTGTGCGACAGAGTCAAATAACTGGGTATTGCAATCAGTATTTGTAGACATGGTGCTAAATGGGGATAAAAACCATATGGTAACGACTGAAGTTGAGCATCCATCAGTATTGGCTACCTGTAGATTTTTAGAAGAGCAAGGTGTGAAAATTACATATTTGCCAGTAAATGATCAAGGTGTTGTTGAAGCTCATACAGTTCGTAGTTTTATAACCGATAAGACTGCTTTAGTATCTGTTATGTGGGCATCAAATGAGACAGGTATGATATTTCCCATAAAAGAGATTGGTGAGATTTGTAAAGAAAAAGGTGTTCTTTTTCACTCTGATGGTGTTCAAGCCGTTGGAAAAATTCCAGTAGATTTGCAATCTCTTCATGTTGACTTTGTATCTATGAGTGCGCATAAGTTTCATGGCCCAAAGGGAATAGGCGCACTATATATTAGAAACTCTCAAAAACTCACTCCATTTTTACATGGTGGAGAGCATATGGGTGGACGTCGTTCTGGGACGCTAAATGTTCCATATATTATAGGAATGGGAAAAGCGATAGAGCTTGCTACTACAAATATAGAAGAGACAGCTGCTAAAATTAGAAAAAAAAGAGATCGCCTAGAAGATGCCATTATGCAGATAAGCGATACGATGATTGTAGGAAACAGAGAAAACCGTACTCCAAACACAATACTTGTCTCAGTCAAAGGTGTTGAGGGTGAGAGTATGCTTTGGGATTTAAACAAGGGCGAAATCGGTGCATCTACTGGTTCTGCATGTGCGAGTGAAGAGCTTGAGGCAAACACAGTTATGCTTGCGATTGGGGCTGATAATGAACTAGCTCACACAGGAATCAGGTTGAGCCTTAGCCGTTTTACAACGGATGCAGAGATAGACTACGCAATAAGTCACTTTCAAAATGCAGTAAAGAGACTTAGAAGTATCTCAAGTTCATACGCAACTCAACAACCAACAAAAGGCGGAGAAGCAAAGGATTGTGAACTACACCATCCTTGAGCTAATCCAAGTGTTTACGCAGGAGGCACAAGTGCCGAGGGTTTCTTGCCAAAAGGAACTTTAGTACGCCCAAAGTAAGTACCCTTGGGGTATTGGCGTAGGTAGCGAAATGATTTTTGATACCGTGATAAAATAGGTGAAGGTTTTCCTTCATTTTATAAAATAAAATTAAGGACATAAGAAGATGGCAAAAGCAGATATGTTAGGCGAGTCCCTATGGGACGCGTATTCAAATAAAGTAACAACACTGATGAATAACCCTAAGCATCAAGGAGAAATCAGCGAAGCAGAAGCAGAGTCTCGTGGCAACACACTCATCGTTGCAGATTTTGGTGCAGAGAGCTGTGGAGATGCTGTTC
>Ga0172377_10001673_pt1 | contig 22543 bp, 13 predicted proteins | sample Pumphouse3metaG_FD_119749 | JGI IMG/M metagenome (GOLD analysis project Ga0172377, IMG submission 119749) | Leachate microbial communities from a municipal landfill in Southern Ontario, Canada - Pumphouse #3 metaG | ecosystem: Engineered > Solid waste > Landfill > Unclassified | place: Canada... | reverse complement strand
GCTGTCATGAGGTGAAGCAACCCAATCAACGAGTACTTGAAAAATGAGCTCTTCTTATTGAGAACTTCTTGATTGAGAACATCTTTGCTTTTTAACTTATTTAAATAACTCATATTTTATCCTCTATGAAATCATCTTTTACTTAAACATATTATATTACTTTTTTGAAAATTTAATAAAATATTTTATTTGGAGTCCGAAGTATTCTAATATCTAAGATTGCACCTTCTCTATATGTTGGCTCCATTTTGTTTATCACGCTGATGAACAATGCCAAAGCCGTGATTAAAATAAGACCTACAAACAAAATCCAGTTTGCCTTTATGACAACGACGGCCAACAGGACATTCGTCGAGCCATGAAGCAACATGCACCCAAAGACACTTCACTTCCCTTGCTGGTGACAATGGCAGAGAGCCAATAGCTCAATAATACTGCAAGCAAGGCAAAGACAATAAAAGAAGAACCCTGATTAGAATTTCCTTCAATAAACCAGAGTGGGATGTGCCAGGAAGCCCAAACCAATCCGACGATCAAGGTTGCTATCGGATAAGGAAGTTTCTTTTGTAAAATCGACTGCATGGTCCCACGCCATCCCAGCTCTTCATTTCCACCATAGATAAAATTGCTTCCAGCAAGATTAAAGGAATGGCGATCACATCGATTTCGGAATTTAACTCCATCGAAGACAAACCAATAACAGCCAGTTCAAAAACGATAAATAACGACACAATCAAAATAGATTTTTTCTCACATCCAAATATAAATTTTGCAATGCTTTTTACACTCGCTTTTTCTTCTAAACAAAAGAGAGCGGCTATAGTCGGACCAAAACCACCAATTGTAAAGAGCACGGTCGGTAAAATATCACTCTCTTGTAAAGATGTAAATCTAACGAGCACAGCATCTCCCCACCACAAGACCCACGTAATCAGCAATGTCATAATGAGATACTTTATTAAACGCTACATTTTGCATCCACTATGTAAGTACATTAATAATATAAAATACGAAGAGTAGCACAAATTTCATTCAGTTCAAACGAAAATATACAGGCGCTCATCGCACCTTTATAAACATTTTCATTATCATCTTCGCCTTGCTGATTTTCATGATATTTCACATTTGACTAAATTAAAAAAATAAATTAACGTTCTTTCAACAAAAAAATTTTTTATTAATATAATTTTTATATTTAGGCTCAAAAATATTTTAATACATTCCTAATTCTCTTATAAAAATTTCTTTAATTAAATCAAAATGATTATTCTATACATCTTTTTTCGTTAATTGTGCTAAAAAGATGTATTTTCTCCATATTTATAGCAAAATATATTTCTTGTCCAGGCTCAAATGTTTCATTAGAATCTATTTCGATAACATAATCATCTTCCTTACCAGAAATTGAAAGATATATTAACGTTTCATCGCCAAGACGTTCTGCTAAGACAACTTTCCCACACAATCCAATTCTGTCAGGCTTAGAAATAATTACAGCATCCTTAGGACGTATACCGATGTATAAATAATCGTCTAATCCGCTCACATTATTTATTTTAGCAACAACGTCACTTGGCAAATCAATAGAAAATATTCCAAATGAAAGAGTCACATTATTATTTTTGATATTCACCTTAGACCTAATAAAATTCATTTGTGGCGACCCAATAAAACCAGCGACAAATTTATTGACTGGATGATCAAAAATATTAGTCGGACTTCCTACTTGTTGTATTTTTCCTTTGTTCATAACAACAATAACCGTTCCCATTGTCATAGCTTCAGTTTGGTCGTGAGTAACATAGATAAAAGTTGTCTTTAATTTATTATGAAGTTTAGTAATTTCCGTTCTCATCTGACTTCGCATTTTTGCATCCAGGTTAGAAAGAGGTTCGTCTAATAAAAAAACATCTGGATGTCTAATGATAGCTCTTCCTAAGGCAACTCGCTGCTTTTGACCGCCTGAAAGTTCTGAAGGGCGACGGTGAAGATAATCTTTTAAACCGAGTATTTCTGCAACTTGATTAACTCTATTTTGAATTTCTTTTTTTGGCATATGCTTGGTTGCAAATAATTTGTAAAGCCTATATTTCAAGTATTTACAAAAGCCCGAAAATTTATGATAATTTCCCACCTTGAATGGCTCACCCTTGCTCTTTAGTTTATTCATCTTCAGCGGAAAGCCAATATTTTGTGCAATAGTTAGCTGAGGATAAAGAGCATAATTTTGAAAAACCATAGCAATATTTCTATCTTTAGGTTCAACATCATTTATAAGCTTACCATTTATATATATTTCCCCATCTGTAACACTTTCAAGTCCAGCAACCATTCTTAAAGTTGTAGATTTTCCACATCCTGATGGACCAACCAGAACTAAAAATTCACGATCGGCTATTTCCAATGTAAAATCGTCAACAGCTTTAATTCCTTTTGAGTACTCCTTGCTAAGATGGAAAAATATAATACCTTTTTGAGCGATTTTTTGGATTTGTTCAATAGAACTAATACGATAATCAGCCTTGTCATAAGAAGCAGCATCTCCTACACCAATTGATGTAAAATTTCCATTGTTTGCGGCATCGATTCCCGCGCGAGCATCTTCAACTACTGCACATGTATAAGCTGGTAGACCAAGCATGGCAGCTGCTTTTAAAAATACTTCAGGGTTCGGTTTAGGATTTTCAAGATTTTCTCCATCAGATACGGAATCGAAGTACTTCTCTAAATCGACTTGTTTCATAATCAATTTAGCATTCTTTGAACCTGATCCCACCGCTAATTTTACCCCAGCCTTTCTAAGTTGTGATAAAGTCTCTCTAACTTCATGTGAAACTGATTTGGGGCTGAGAGATTTAAGAGATTCTATATAAATGGAATTCTTGATACTTGCCAATTGTTCTTTTTCTGTTTGCGTATATTTTTTTGAAGATTTTTCAAGAATAATCTCCAGAGAAGCCATTCTAGATACACCACGAAGTCGATTATTAATCTTCTCGTCAAAAAACACACCTTCATCATCTGCCATTTTTTTCCACGCTTGATAATGTAAATAGTCTGTTGAAACCAGAACTCCATCCAAATCAAAAATAATTCCTTTTATCATATTGATATCTCCTTTATAAAAATAGATTCTTTGTCGATAACAGCTCGTTTTGTTTTCTTACCATCAATAAAATTGAATTGTAAGCCACTAATTTCTGCGGGAAGATGAGGATGTAAAACAGGTTTTCCATTTTCAAAAGAAAGTCCAGCCATTCCATAAACCGCAGATAAATATGCACCTCCTGCTGAAGCTAAATGACTTCCACCTATATATATACGGCCCGCATAGTTCTTATTTTCTTCTCCTAAATCCGCACCTGCGGATTTCATAAAAAAACTATACCCATCTTCTATGGCACCGATGCGAAAGGCTGCTAGAGCATACATTGAAGAACTTAGTGAACTTCCGTGTTCTGTATATTTAATATAGTAATCATAATTTTTTCTCACACATTCGTCACTAAAATCGGAAGGAAACATAGATGTCATTGCTATCACATCAGCTTGCTTTATAACTTTGGTTTTTGCCGCAGGTCCATTTTCTCCGCCCCAGTACTGATTTTTTTCTACTAATTTTTCCCTAATTCCATCTGGAGTAGAATCTTTCAATTTGAAATATCCACTAAATTGTTCAATGATTCCATCTCTATTAGGTAGACTAATATATATGGATTCTATCAATTTCTTAATTTTAGGAAGCAATTTATCAGCTTCTTCTTTAATATCTGTATTTTCCATCAAAAACATATATTTTTTAGATAGCAATTGATAATATTTAACAAAAGCCTTTAAGCTCTTTTTAATTGAAACATTAGTAAAACTATTGTCGTCAATTCGCTCATGATATTCATCTGGTCCTATTACGTCATTGAAGTGATATAGATTATCTTTTACATTGTAGCAAGCATACGACAAATAAAATTTTGCAACTTCAAGTAAAACCTTTATTCCTCCCTGAAGAAAAATAGAATCGTCCTGTGTTCTTTCATAGTATTTTACAAATGCTAAAACTACATCAGCTGAGATGTGAATCTGTTTATCAACAAAATATGTTCTTATTGGCTGGCCCGTCTTAGCATCCTGAACATTAAACATCGAACAGGCTTCAAAACCATTTTCCTGTGACTCCCAAGCATAAAAAGCCCCCTTGTAGCCAAACCTAACAGCTTTATCCCTAGCCCCTTTAAGTCCGTTTATTCTATACATCAAAAGATTTCTAGCCTCGCTAAGATCTGTCAGCAAAAAAAATGGTATCAAAAAGTTTTCTGTGTCCCAGAAAATCGCACCCTTATAAGTTTGACCACTAAGCCCCCGAGCAGGAATTGAAGTAACATACTCAATATTTTTCATTATTATAAGTAAATAAATACAGTAATCCATTCTTATTTGGGCTTCCTTATTACCATCAATTATGATGCGAGAATTGCGAAATTGTGATGAGAATATATTCTCGTGATTCATTCTTAAAATCTCATATCCTTTAACAGAATAATCAGCCAAAAACTTCCTGGTTTCTAGATTGTCATCCATAAAATTTGTTTTAACATATGTAATAAGCAATAAGCTAATAGTCTCACCTTTCGAACATTTTTTTGTAAAAATAAAATTCTCATTATTGGTATTTTTTTTGATCAAATCAGGAGTTGAAGCAATAACTAGAGTTTCTTCACGAGCAATATATCCCTCGTTGGTCCTTCCTTCAAAAAGGAGATAATTCCCCTCTGAACTATACGAGGTGCTTACAAAATGCGGACCATTAATTTCATATATTTTATTATCGAATCCCGCGCGAATTAAAACCTCTTCGTCTTTGTTTGCAGTAAAACAAAACTGTTCACAAAGCAAACGTGAATCAAATGAAGCAGCAAATCTTTCTGAGTTAATAGATCCTTCGTCAAATAGGGTTTTTCTTTTGTATATACCTTTTTCAAAATCAATCGACTGACCGTGTTTTATATAAAAGTCATATATACTTAATTGCTTGCCATCAATCCAAATTCTTATGTAAAAAGGATTAGGCATGTTAACTGATTCTCTCCATAAATCTTTTCGTTGATCATAAAATCCAATAATATTTAGCCCTGGAAGTTCTTCATATTCAGCTTCTTCAGGAGTTCCTCGATAGCCAAGATGACCATTTCCAACAACAAAACGGGTACCAATTTCGGCTGCTGTATCTTTACTGAATCCTTTTTGAGTAATTTCTAACATATGCTATTGCTTTCTAACTAAAACTAAAGAGTGTGAAATATGGCACAATTTCCCATAAATATTTAATTTTAATTCATTCCCTTTAACTAATATATTAATGTCCTTTTTTGTAACTAATACCTTCGCATGACTACCTTTATAATTAAAACTAAACGAATATGATTTCCAAGAAGCTGGTAAAGTTGGATTAATTTTAATAATCTTTTGGTCAGTCCGTAATCCGCCAAATCCATAAACAATATTCATGTATGCTGCTGCCAATGAAGTTGTGTGAAGCCCTTCAGATGTATTGCGATTATAATCATCAAGATCAAGTCTTGTCGCGTAAGAAAAAAAACATAACGCTTCTTTTTCCTTTCCTAATTCTGATGCGAAAATAGAATGTATGGATGGAGACAGAGACGATTCATGGATACAACGAGGCTCATAAAACTCATAATTAGCCTTTTTCTGCTCAATGGTAAATGATGATGAATACAAAAACATAAACATAAGGACATCAGGCTGTTTTATCATGTCATTTCGATATATATGGTCATAACTCCAATGCGAATATAATGGAAAATCTTCTTTGGGAATGCTGTTGATATCTATATGTGGAAGACTATAGTAACCCTCATGTTGTTCAAATAAATCTGTGTTGCAATCATAGAGAATCTTCATATGCTGCGAAGCATTTCTAATTTCGCTGAGAAATTTTTTATTCAAGCCACACTTAGCCAAAATCTCTGGAGTTCCATATTTTTTAAATATTTTTTGAGTATAATCAAAAGTTCTTTGGGCCATATAGTTGGTATAAGTATTATTGTTAACCATCATTTCAAATTCATCAGGGCCCATAACACAATAATATCCGAAATATTTCTTATCATTGTCCCATTGCCCTCGATCAATAAGAAAATGAGAAATTTCTAAAAGCATTTCCAGTCCATATTTTTTTAGGAATTCTTCATCACCTGTCAAATTGAAATAATGAAAAACTCCATATGCAACACCTGTGGATGGCTGAAACTGCAGCGAGGCATGTTGCCAAAGATCGCAACCTTCTTGTCCATTTAAAGTGGCAATCGGATAACAAGCCCCATGACAATCTAATTCAAGCGCTCGTTCTTTCGCTTGTTTTAAAGTCGCATATCTAAACATTAAAAGATCTTTGGCTGCTGATATGTTAGAAAGAAGAAAATAAGGCAAACAATATGTTTCTGAATCCCAAAATGCATGTCCTGAATAAGCTTCTCCGGTCAATCCCTTTGCTCCAATGTTGTCATCAGATGAATATCCATGATAGGCTTGGGTCAACTGAAAAATACAGAAGCGAATCCCCTGTTGTTCTTTAAGGTCTCCGTCAATTACAATATCGGATTTATCATAGATGTCCGACCAGAATTTTTTGTTTTCTTCAATGTAGTAATCGATTCCATTTTTTGATGATTCTCCGAGTTCATTTTGAGCCTCATCAAACATTATTTCTTCATTTTGATGACCATTTTTATCAATTAGATTTACAACATATCTAACGAGAGAAAAAGTCTTATTTGCAGATAAATCTATGTGATAACTCTCGTCAACTCTTAGTTCACTGAAATCTGTTTTGTAACTCTCGTTTTGAATATCAACCTTCATAGCTGAAACAAGTTTTTGTCCCGTGGTAAGAGTATAAGCAGACAATCCGATGATTCCATCGCCAAGCTTCTTTTCTTGTCCATTTTTCCAGTAACAATCCTTGCCAAAATGCAAAACGTTAGAATTTAGAGTAAGGATTAAGTTAATCTTGGTCTTCCTATCAGAAGTAAATTCAATTTCTTGAAAAGCTTTATGACAACTTGTCATAGAAAGCAAGCGGCGAAAAGTTATTTTTATATTTGTTTTATCTTTAAGTTTCCAATTAAAAGTCCGCGTAAGAAGTCCAGAAGTCATATCGAGTTCACGTCTAAAATTCGAGAAGTCTGAACTCGAAAGATCCAATACTTCATTTTCCGCTTCAATTCGGCAAGCAATCCAGTCAACAGAATTAATCATAAAATGAGTTCGACGCACAACGCCTTTGTAACCAACAGAATTTGTCTGTTTAGCATATTCATAGATACCATTAAAATAAGTACCTCTCAAGCTCCTAAGCCCTTGACTTCCTTCTTCAAAAGCGCCACGTATTCCACAATATTCATTTCCTAAGGAAAATATCGATTCAGAAACTTGTGAATTATCAATGTGAAAACCTTTTTCAATTATTTTATAGGCATCAACATCTAAGTAAGAGTCTTCTTCTTTTTTCATAATTTTACTCCTTAATTCCGGCATTCGACGCCGAGGATGTTATCTGTTTTTGAAAGATGAAAAATACAATAATTTGTGGAATTATTGAAATGACTAGCAACATAAGGAATTCATCGTATGTGAATCCATTTCCTAAGGTATTTTGTACTTGGTATATTTCAACCATAATCGTATATAAATCCGAATCGTTAAGAAGCAAATATGGCAAAAGAAAATCTGACCAAGCTCCAGTCATTGCAAAAATGGCAACTACTCCTACAATAGGTCTTGACAGAGGCAAGACAACATGTGTAAATATTTTTAAATCCGAGCATCCATCAATTTTTGCCGCTTCAAACAATGATCGAGGTATCATATCGAAATAGTTTTTAAAATTAATAAAATAAAAAGCATTAGCTCCAAATATCAACATTAGCGGAAGATAATTATCCGTCATATTGATGTCAGATAACCATTTAAACAATGGAATCATTCCAGTAATTGCTGGAATCATGTAAGAAATCATAATCATGACGTACATGACTTTGTATCCCTTTGGTTTCACAATAGAAATAACATACGCCATAAGACCGTTGAAAATAACGGCACAAACGACGGCGCCACTAGTGACTATTATGGAATTGAAAAAATATTTTCCAAAATTTTCTTTCTGCCATACTTGCCAAATTTTGTTTATATCAAATACATCAGGGAAAAAACTAAATGTTGTTGAATTGATTTCTTGCACGGATTTGAAAGAACTAACAATTAGCCAAAAAACAGGAAGTAAAGCAGTCAGTACCACTAGGATAAGCAAAAAGATTATTACGGCGTATAGAATATGAAAACGCGGCTTTTTATAGTCAGAGAAATTCAGCAATCCGTTAGTTTTATCTTTAAGCCGCATAATCGTGTCTCCTCTTAAAATATGCAGTAACAGCAAAGTATATTCCTGTAAAAACAATAATAATTAAAGAGAGGATAACCGAGACTGCAGCCCCTAACTGAGGTTTACCATCAGAAAAAGCATAATTATATGATAGTAACATCATGGAAATCGAATGAATATTTGAATTTCCAATAATCATCGGTTCGTAAAAAACTTGAAAAACAGAAATGACTTGCATGATCAGCAATGTTGAAATTGTCGGTTTCAATACTGGCCATGTTACATATTGAATTCTTCTAATAAGCCCTCCCCCATCGAGTCTTACCGCTTCGTACTGGGAAGGGTCAATTGTCTGGATTGCCGACAAATAAATCAGAACTGTTCCCCCAGCTCCTCTCCATGTCATAGCCACAACAATAAGTGGAATCGCTAACGAGGGGTCATCCGCGAATAAGGAAGTTGGCAAACCCAATGATTTCAAAATAACGTTAAAAATAGCATATGGCTCCGGATCATATAATGACTTAAAAAGAAAAGCAACGGCAATTCCCGAAATTATGCAAGGCAAGTAAATAATCATTCTGAAAAAACTTTTGCCAAGCACAACTTCACTTAATAGAAGTCCAATTATAATAGGGGCAAAGAAGCCTATCAAAAGAGACCAAAAAATATAATAGAACGTGTTTTGCAACGCTGCTTGAAACATCGAATCATTGAAAATATACATATAATTATCAAATCCAATAAAATTTTTAAGGCTATAACCATCAAAAAAAGAATAAATAACATTCATCACCATAGGTCCCCAAACAAAAAAGCCAAAAAGAATTAATCCTGGAAGCAATAAAAGCCAACCAGAAAAGTTTTTCGAGGAAAATAAAGTTTTATGTTTCTTTATTACTGGGTACTTTGAAGCGGTTTTTTCTCTCTCCGTTTCATTTTCGAGATAAGCAAGATTTATCATATATTTTTATTTATCGTTCGCGTCGACATATAGTTAGTGTTAAATGTTGCGTTTGCTGTTTCTAACAAGGAATCGCAGTCAGCAGTATCTGGATTTTCTAAAACTGATTGAATGACACCATCGAGAATCTTGTACATTTCTTGGGCATAATATGGAACTTCTGTTTTCTTTATTTGTCCAATCGTTGAAAAGAAATCTTTATAGTTGTCCATGTCTACATTAATGTATTCATCCTGAATATCATTTACAGCAACTAAGTAATCAGTATCAGTCCATGGATATATAGATTGAATAATTGGCTCTCCTTTAGCTTTGGAAATTTCATCTCCTTCGCGAATAGCATTCAAAGAAGCATCAGAAGTCTCAGGTGATCTCCCCATATATTCAAGAAATTTTAATCCACCTTCAATTTGCTCATCTGTTGCATCAGCCGAAAAAACAAAAGGCGTTCCTCCAAATAATGAGTATTGATTGCCGTAAGGACCCTTGGGCATCGGGACAAAAGCGATATCACTTTTGTCCATACCACCTGTTGTAACGGCTAATTTAAGCACATCAGATCCAACAAAAGCCATAGCAACCTTTGAAACAACATCTGAAGACCAATCCGAATAATTTACAGTAACAGAATTTAATAACATTCCATCAGCCTTCATTTGTTTTATCCACTGCAAAGCTTCAACGGCTTTAGAATCATTGAGAGTACCAATCCACTTGTCATCAGTTGATTGGGTTTCAAGTTCAGCGCCAAAGTTCCATGCAAGATTTGCAAATTGCCAACCACCATTCTTATTAGCAGAAAGCACAAGAATTCCTTTTGTATCAGCGGTGCTATCAACAATCGACTGGGAAAAACTATTTATTTCATCGAAAGTAGTGGGATATGCTGGCGTCCCATCAGCATTATATATTTCGTATATGCCATCTCCATTAGTATCTGGAAGCAAGCCCACATCGCCTAAAATCTTAGTGTTAAGAAACAAACCAAGTCCGTATCCATCACGAGGAACACCATAGACTTTATTATCAAACGTGAGCGTATTTCTCATGTCAACGTCCATTTTGTCATACCAATCAAGCGATTGGAGTTGACTTGTAATATCTTTAATATATCCATTAGAAACAAGCATACTAGGTTCAGTAAACCAAGTTTGAAAAACTGTCGGAAGCTTATGGGCTTCCGCTTTTGCTTGAACAGTTTCAACAGAATACTCGTAATTATCACCTTTGATTGAATACTGGGGGTAATCTGACTCAAAACGATTTTTCCACTCTGTGAACATATTCACATCTTGAGTTAACTGAGATTGAGGCCACATGCCTACAGATATAACGATCTTGTCAGAAGTGTCAGTGCCACAAGCACTTAAAGAACACATTGTAAAAGAAAGAATAATAATCTTTCTTATAATTTTAATTGTTTTACTCATAATTTTTTGCTCCTTGCAGTGTCTCGACTTAATTTAGTTAAGCGCTTACTCCCTCTTTGTATAGTATAAATTTTTATAAGGCTTTTTGGAAACCTATACAACTGCAGATTAAGGCGAAAATACTGCAAATATGGTCTTTAAGGATATAAATCGACCAAATAACATTAAAGAAGAAATGAAGTAATGATATAATAAATTTATGAAAAATAGAACATTCAAGCAGTTAAGACGCAAACTTCATCTTACAATTTTTCTTATCCCATCACTTTTTGTTTTAGCTATTTCTTTGATAACATCGGTTTCTACTTATTACTTATTTAGCGATAATTTCGAGATGAATTTTAAAACTGATGATGATTTATTACTCTCTGATTTGAATGTTCAGTATTCTCTTTTAAACGCTAAGGCCCTTTCAATGAAACGCTCATCTGATTTTATAGCAGCTTCTATTAACCTTGACGAACCAATTCTTTCAAGCAAGTTGCAATCACTTAACAATTCAGATGAAGAGTTTTTAGGAACTATATATTACGTCAGTGGTAGGACTATTACTTCTTCCTCTGTCTCCGGTCCGCCTTCTTATGAAAGTTTAATCAAATTAAGCGATATAAATATATTCTTATCTGATACAAACCGAGAAAGTTTCTTGAGTATTAGAACCGAAGATATATCTAATTCTTTTGAATCATATCATTGCGACAAGTCTCTTGGAATAATGTCTATTTTTTCCAAAGCTGAAGATTCAAACGGGAATTATCTCGGATTGATAGAAGTTGATTTAGCTTCTGAAAAATTTTATTCATCTTATTTAGATATATCTGACCACACATATATGGAAGACGCCAATATATTCTTAGGATCTTCATCTTCACTACTTAAAACAGCTACATATCTTTCCTATACAGACACGCGCGCTCTCGAGGCACCTCCTACCGAAAATATCAGTGAAAATGAAGGATATTATTATCTAAAAAGATACATAAACTCTACAGAAATGAACAATATCTTCCTTTATATTGAAGTACCTTCAAGCAATTTAACTAATCTATTTGCTTCAATATATTTTTCAATTGCTGTCGCTGATCTCATCGTCTTTTTTACATCTTTCTTTATCGGTGAAAATTACGCAAATAAAACCGTAACAAGACTTCAATCTTTAAATGAATCAATGAGTAAAGATATCGATAAATTCCCTAATTCAAAGCTGGAATCATAATAATAACCTTTGTTCCTTGTTCTAATTTTGATGAAATCTTGACTCCATATTTTTCACCATATTCAAGTTTAATTCTTGCATTGACATTATAAAGCCCGAACCCGCTTCGTGAATTTTCCGTAACTCTTTTTTTGTGGTTAAAAATATCTTTAGGTACTTTAAAGCCATGTCCATTATCCTCAATTTCAAATATTATGTTTCTTCCCTTTTTATAACACCTAATAAAAATCAAACCATGATAGCCATCATCGTTCATTCCATACTTTAAAGAGTTTTCTACAATCGGCTGAAGGATAAGCTTCAAGGTCTTATATTTCTCCGTTTCGTGACCGACTTCGAATTTCATATCAAAGCGGTCAGGAAATCGTACCTTCTCAATTTCTAGATAGTGCTGTATCAATTCGATTTCTTCACCTACTGAAATTATTTTGTCTCCATTGTGAAGCGTAAGCCGGAAAAATTTTGCAAGTGACATTACCATAGCCTCAATTTTATCTTCTTTTTGTATTTTGGCGAGCCAGGCAATCGCATCCAATGTGTTATATAGAAAATGAGGATTTATTTGCATTTGAAGTGAATCAAGTTCTAAAGCCCTTTTTTCATCCATTTCTTTGATATTTTGATCCATGAGATCATAAATTCTTTGTGTCATCTGGTGATAAGAATCTTCTAATTGACTTATCTCATCTTTGTTATTAAATTCAATTTTCGCAAAAGGTTGAGCCATTGCAATGGCTGTCATCTGTGTTTCCCCTGATTTTGAAATTTGAGCAAAACTTTCGACTTCATTCGAGAGCGATTTTAGTGGTTTTGAAAGCGAATGAGCAAGGTTGGCTGCAATCATAATCGCAACTAAAAAGGCGATACCAGATGTAATCCAAAGAATGATGCTTACCTTAACTAGCCCGCCAAACAGCACATCGTAACTCTCAACCGATACAACCTGCCACGAGAAAGAAAATGAATCTTGAAGAGTGCTAAGATTGCCAACTGAGATAAATGATTTGACTCCATCAATATTCTTCGTGAAATACGATGATGGTACATCCAAGTTGAAATCGGATGAATCGAAAATCAAGTTGCCAATATCTGAAGTTTCATAAGAAGAAACAATGTATTCACCCGAATCAATGAGAATAGAATGTCCTGTGGAAAGAATATTTTGCATAAGCATTTCAATTGCATCTTCATTAATATAAATAAAGGCCACTCCAGGATTTTGCCCGGTTACTTCAATCTTCTTGCCAACAATTAAATAATCACCATTTTCATTGTATGTTGACTGACAGTACTGCAAAGCGGCTTGACTTGTTGAAGAAGAAATAACTTTATCGTAATATGAAGAAGAAATATATGGCAAAACTGAAGAAGAATCATCATAATTATCTGCTTCAAATATAACTTTGCTTTCTTCATAATATGCAACCCCATAAAACAGAGTTTGTGGTAAAGATTGCACATCGTATATGGATTGAAATTCATCGCTTTTATTTAAGGCATCTATAACTTGATAAAAGTTGTCTTCGGTAAATAAAGCTAGCATTTCTGCATTGGTATCGTAGAGCAAAGAATCAACTGATTGATCAAAGCGGTTCTGCTGAGCTTTAATATCTTTTATCACATAATTATTCGTGTAATTCTGAGAGATAATATCAATCGAAACAATCATCGCCACGACAATAAAAATAAGGAAGACACCTAGTGTTATCGTGAGCCTAGAACGAAAAGATAGTTTGCTATGCAATAATTGTTTTTCCATTTTGATGCTCAAGAGTCATAGTCAGAGGGATTTACTCCAACAATTTTATTAAAAACACGGGAAAAATATTTCGCATCAGCATACCCGACCATGTCGGATATTTCATTTATACGATATTTACCATCTTTTAATAATCGTTTAGCCAAAGAAATACGATAACCAGTTAAAATCTCATTGAAAGTTTTTCCTAAAGAAGCTTGAAGAAGATGCATTAAGTAACTTTCTGAAACGCCCATCTTATCTGCTACATACGAAACAGTAATTGGCTTAGCATAATCAGTCGATATAACCTTATATAAGTTCATGATGGCGGCGTAATGGCGGGAAGAAACTTTACAATCAAGTTTGGCTTCGACCGTATTAAATCCTAACAGTAACTTTTTATCTACAAGTTTTACGCAATCATGATACACAGCAGGAATTTCTTCAATCGAATGATAGCAAATGACAGATGCAGTAAAAATAGTACATGAGGACTTTTCAAAAGCAGAAAATCCTTTCATTGCAGCTGACACAACTAAATCTTTATTTAAAGTGTAAAGAAAAACAACACTATATGAAGGTAAAGAAAACTTCATGAATTTTATGCCGACTTTCTCAAGCTCCACAAAAATCTGCAATAAAGCTTTTTCACCATCGCTAAAACTAAATGTATCATTGGATTCAGCTCGCATATAAAAAATAGATCCGGATTGAGGCAAATCAATCCCAAGCCGTTCTAATTCATCCTTAATTATATCTCCGCTTATGGTGTCAACAAATGAAAGCAATGAATTTATATAATTATTTTGCATGGCAGGAAGTGAATTTGACAAAGTAGATTTCAACATTTTATCTTTGCGTTTTTCTTTAAGTTTTTCAATAGCATTTAAAACAACAGAGATGAATTCTGCATTGTCAATCGGTTTAAGAATATAGGAAAAAATGCCGGACTTAAATGTTTCGATTGCATACTCAAAGTCTTTATAACCTGACAGAACAATTATTTCTCCATCAAAATCACTTTCACTGAGTTTTTTAATCATTTCCACACCACTTAATAAAGGCATTCTTATATCAGAAATTACAATGTCTGGTTTTTCTTTCATAACAAGATTATATCCGACAAGACCATTAGATGCCGTGCCGACAATTTGAATATCATAGTCTTTCCATGCAATTGTTTTTTCAATACCAATTCTAACTAAGTATTCATCATCTATAATAATCATCTTGTACATAATATGATTACCTTCCTTGTAAAAAAATATAAAGGTGCTGGAATAAACCAACACCTTTATTATCACATAAAGCAGTGTGAATTTAAACTATTCAATCGGATATAATCCCTCATAAATGCTCATATAAGAAGCATTTTCTCGTACAACTGTCATAGACTCGATAGTTAATACTCCAGAATATGCAGCATCTCCAAGATGAACGTGAACATCTCCAGCACAAGAAATACCTGATGCTGTTAAATCAATAAGATAAGAAGTATCTACATCAGAAGCCAGAACTCCATCAACCAAGACCGAGCCATCAGCCAAAATAATTTGTTTATCCCTGACCCATGACATATTCCCGGTGCTAGCATCCTCAATTCTAAGCGAACCCAAAGTTGAATTTCCGTCTCCTTTAACAACAATTTTCAAATATTTACCATCAGCAGAATTAAGACTAAATTTATTTCCTAGCCATCCAACATAACTATAACCAGATGTATCATATGAAGTCGCAAGACCAATAACTGAAATATTTGTATCATAATTATATGTGGCAAGATTCTCAATTGTAACAAGACCAGTAGAATCCTCTACACCACCAGCGTGAATATGTAAATCACCATTACCTGTTAATGAATAACCAGATTTAATCAAATCTACATATATAACTGTATCTTCTGTCGGAAGTGGGTCAATGCTCGCAATAACTTTACCATTCGGATCAATAAGTGCACTGTCTTTGAACCAAAGAGTTTGGTTGTTAAATTCAAGTCTTATACTAGAAAGATTAGCAACTCCATCACCTTTTACTGTAAGTCCAATTATTGGATCAGCTACGCTTCCAAGGTTACCTCCATAGGTATAAACATATCCAGTAGTATCAACAAAAGCAGGCAAACTATCGTTTACCACAGCATTGTCGATTACGGCATTGTTAACAAAAGCATCGGTAAAAAATATATCATCGATATATAATTTTCCAGTGCCAGAATAATACATATCAACTGAATTAATTCCAGTGTCGATACCAGTCAAAGCCAAATCAATAACATATAGACTGTATCCATCATCAACAGTTCCAACATAAGGAGTATCTAATGATTTAGTTCCAGAAGAAGCATACCAATCATTTGCCCATGTTACGCCAGTACCTCCATCAAAACGGAAGCCACTAATATCAGCGCCACCATCAAGTTTTATCGAAAAGACCATATATTGCTCTGTCTCGCGAGCATGAGCATCTGACCCTTCTTTTAAATTAATGTAATCTGACGCAGCAAAATCTGTCGCATCGAAGATCGCAGCTGAACCATCTATAGAAATACCAGTAGCTGTATCAGCGTTGTATGACAAAGCATAGTCAAGTCCAGCACCAGTTACAAGCGGGTTAGAATGTGATGAATCATAATCTCCATCAAATCCAGTTTGTGTACGATTAAAATTATCAAAAGTTTTGACTTCGGATGGATCCGCTTCAATCGCGGGATAAGGGTCAGCCGATTGGGTAAGTAAATCAGAGGCGAAAATCATATTAATCTTAATTTCAGCAGTCGAAGTTATTGTTATTGTCCGAGCTGTAGTTCCAAATCCAGAATTCTCAAGATTTATAACTATAGGTTCATATATGTCAATCAAGGCGGCAGGAATTGTGTTTCCTTGTGAGTCTTTTAGTTCGTTCCATGCCTTTGCAACCGTATTGGTTCCATCAAATACTTCAATTATAGTATTAGAAGTATCTCCACGAATCTCCAAAACAATATTCTTTTGCTCGGAAGTAGAAGTAACTTGATAAGAACCACCATCTTTAATAGTCACGTGTCTACAGATGATATTGCCAGTCGAATCACGCCAATAAAGACTTGGATCACTGGCATTTGGCTTAGCATGGTTGAAGTTATCTAAGATGGTCTTTTCTCCACCTTTGACTAAGAAAACGGAACTAATGTCAACGTCCGCATCAATGTTGGTTCCCTGAGCATATAGATGGAAACCAAGAATTAAATCGAATATTTTTGTAGTTGAAGGAGTTCCATCAGTATTCTGATATACTGTAGCATCATCAGCAATTGATTGATTTGGAGAAATAATCACATCTTGATATTCTTGAGTAAGGGCTGGAAGAGTTGACCCATCTGGATCAAGTGCTTGAGAAAGAGTCAGAGGATAAACCTCTAAAGCATCTCCGCCTCTAAGTCCCAAAACGAGATTATCATTAGAGATTGTCTTATTTGAATCAAGCTTTATTGAAAAACCAATACCATCATAGTCTTTGATTGGATAAGTGCCAGTAGCAGCTTTATAAATTGAAACATCTGGAGAATTAGGAAAATCATCTGACATTGAATCAATGGGAACATTAAGATAAGGAACCCCTAAATAGTCAGCAGCTCCAGATATCGTTCCCTTCGCGGTGGTAGAAGAAAAATCATCGACGATGTCATCAAAAGATGAATTATAGTCTCTAGTCTCACTCCCCTCAGGTAAAGTGGTTGGATTTTCAGGGGTATCTGGAGTGTCGTCAGAAGAAGTAGTTTCAACTGAAGTAGTTTCAACTGAAGTAGTTTCAGCTGAAGTCGTATTTGCGGATGTCGCAATAGAAGTGACATTGTCTCCACAGGAAACAAGTCCAAACGAAAGAGAAGCAACAGCAATTAAAATGATAGATTTTTTCATATGATTCCTCCTTTATAAGAATCTATAAATTAAATAAGTATAGAATTACTTTCTTCTAGAATAACGCCGGATTAACTTCCATAGACACTAAGTTCTGATAATTGTGCTCCATAGCCTCCTTCTGCCGAATTGCTCGAAATGATTAACTTAATAAACCGTGCTTTAACGTTTTTAGAAGACACATCAATAACATTGATATTTCCACTAACGGGATCAAACAAATAATCCGTAGCCGGAACCAATTCAGTAAAAGTTGTGTTAGAAGCATCGTAATTAAAATTGTCCAAAGATGTCATTATTTGAATGTTTTCTGTTCTCGCCGACCAAGACATAAGACTTGGAAGATTCATGACAATATACTTGATTGTATACAAATCTTTCATATCGATGACCACATAAGCCGGAAGACTAGAAGATTCATAATATGAAGTTCCTGAAGTCTGCCCATCGTTAATTTTCGAAACACTATAGACATCATTATTAGCCGAAGCGTCAACAATAGGTTTGTTGTAGGTTAAAGATGGTGGATAGAATTCCAAACTCCCAAGTTTAATTGTGCTTTGGTAACCAAGTCCATCTTTTCTAAAAAAGCGGAGTTGAAGAGCCAAATAATCTATAGGCGTAAATTTAATGTCACATGCATTTCCAGTAGCTGGTGTTATTTCATAATCATCAGTCGATAGTACCCGTACGAATTTTTCATTTTCTGTTCCATCTGTTTTTAGTTTTCTACCAAATAGCGAAATAGAATATCTAGAATAGAAATCATTGTTGTAAAGTCCTAATAATCTAACTACCCCAAGATTAACAAGCGTACCAAATGTAACAGTAACAGCAATAAATTCACCGCTTTCACCTGTATAATCCTGACTAGATAAATATGTTGATCTATCATTGTCTATAAGATTAGAACCAGGGTTAGCAGCATCATCGAAATTACCTGTACCATCATCATATTCAGCAGTAGTAGTCGTACCTATACCATGAGTGATGGAAACATTGAAAGTGCTAGCATCAGCTTTGACACCTATATAAGAAACGTTGTCTTTAAACTGGAAAGCCTGAGGAACAATAATTCCATTTTGAGAAATCCCTTCAACATTGGTTATGTCTTCAGATATACCGCCGCTTTGATATTTGTATTGAAGTTTAATAATTGCGCCTGCTTGTTCGCTATTTTCTCCCACTGACAAATTTTTAATATAATCGTTAGTTGTCAGTTTAAGACTTTCACTGCTTGAAACCTTTTTTCCCATGATATTTACATTTTGAATAGAAACATTGTTAATTGAAGAATCATCGTCTTCACCATTCATCCGTGAGACGATTGTATCGGCCATCTCATAGACGTTTACATTTTTGATTGTTATGCCATCGACCGAGCCTCTCTTACCACCAGACTTAGTCCACTCAGCACTATAGGCAATCGTGAAATCTATAAAAAAATCATTTATACTATCCGTTTGAACATCTCCTAACATCTCTCCATCTTCCAACGTAATATTTTCATATGAGACATTAGTTATTTCAGCATCATCGCAATTGTGGAGCGAGATAACTGCCTTATGAAAATTATGAAGAATAGTTATATTTTTAAAAGTAATATCATCCATCGCCGGTCCATTTGTTTCATAGCCAACTTCCATTGACTGAGCTAAATCAGTCCATACTGTCACTCCGTCAAATGTGACATCTGCAGTTGATCCTCTATTGACATTTTTAACAACTAAGGAATCATCCCAAGTTCTAACAAATCCACCATTAACGATGACTTGTTGACTAGATTGAATAGAAATGCCATCTCCGTTGGCGCGAGCTGTAATTATTTTTAAATTATCTATCGTCACATTCTCACAATCAATAATGGCAACCGCCCATCCAGCTGGATCTAAAATGGATATACCTTCGATTAGTACGTTTTTTGTTCTCGTCAGTTGTAACGGAATCAAATATTCAGAAGCTGACTTTCGATCATAAATTGAACCATCTAAAATACCTCTGCCACGAATGGTGATATTGTTTAAGCCATCAGTAATGACTTGACCAAATACATAGGCACCTCCAGCCAAATATAGCGTTTGATTAGAAGTCATTGGAATAGCATCAGCCTTATAAAGACCAGGGCCTAAATATATTATTGAAGGATCACGCGCAGCCTGTTCAGCTGTGATTGCATTTTCTTCTATTGGATTAGCAAATAAATGAATTGCGGTTTTATAATCTCCGTTTAGTTCTATTGTATAATTATCCGGGTTCGAGATATCAAATTCGACAATATTGCTGCTAATATCAGGGTTAATACCATAGACTAAAGGACTTACAAGCGCGGAAGTAACTGACTCCTCATTGACTGTAATCTTTACATGAACTTCTCCTTCAAAATCAAAGCACGCGACTGGAGCAGTATCCAAAGAATAATCGTAAGTAAAACTTCTAGCGAAATTGACGCGAGTCTCATAAACGAATAGATTTTGGTTTTCGATACTAATCCCAACCTTGGTAGAAGACGTCATAATTGATGGGCCTGGGTAAGTCACAACCTTTGTTTTTGCCACCACTTTGTCTGATTGATTAAAATTATCAGCATTGTAATGTGTGTTGCCTGTTTCAATTGAAGATGTTTGAGAAGAATCCGACAAAGACGAAGATGACAACTCATTAGAACCATTCCCACAAGATGTTAATAGCATTGCTGGGGCAATAAGAAATACAATAATACTCTTTGTTATTTTGTTCATAATCTCTCCTTACATAAATTATAAATTTAGTTCAAGAACATAAAAATTAGGTAAAACTGCAACAATAGTAGCAAATACTGCAATTGTAAGCATTTTCAACATTAATATATACTTATTTCAGCATATGTAGAGAAATCATTATTAATCGTACTGGAAGTGTTTTCTAGTTCTAAATCAGCACCAGTAACATCTGAACTGGTATTAGTAAAATATGATCCCTTTACATAAGTTGCCGCTGTCCAATGACGATAAAGCGAATCTATTTTGTTACCATTAATTAAAATATCAGACATTAGTACATTGTTAACGTAATGTTCTGTATTATCCCTGTTGTCAAAAGTACCTTGAATTATAATTGGAAGATTGCTTTTCGTTCCTCTTACAAGGATATTCTTTATGCTAACACCTGTTATAGAGCCTAGTGATGTTTTAACCCAATTATCAGACCAAGTCGATGAATATCTAACCTCAATGTCAATAAAAATATTCTCACCATCACCTTTTCCCATACTAGGGTCATCGATAGTTATATTTGTATAACTAATATTTTTAATATTGGCATTATTAGCGTTGTGAATTGAAATTGGCGCTTTATGCAAAGCGTGTAAAATTGTAATGTTTGAAAAGTTGATGTTTTCCATAGTTTCGCCAATCGTTTCATAACCTATTTCCATCGACTGTGCAAGATCAGTCCAAATCAGACAATTGTCGAAAGATATATTGCTGGTAGTCCCTTCGTGGGAATGATCATCATAGTATGGATAGTTTTTGACAACTAAAGAATCGTCAAAAGTTCTCACAAAAGAATTTGTCACATTAACATTTTGGCAAGATTGCACAGAAATTCCGTCTCCATTTGCCCTTGAAGTAATAATTTTAATATTATCTACCCTTACCATGTTTTGAAAATAAAGATTTAAACACCACCCAGCTGGATCTAAAAAGGTCAGCCCTGATATCAAGACATCTTCACAATATTCAAAGTCGACAGGGATCAGTCTAGTTCCTTTGTTAGAATCACGTTCAAAAACAGAACCGTCTATTATTCCACCACCTATAAGTTTTATTTCTTTTTCTCCATAAGAGACAAAACCAGCCCTTACAACCGCTTGATAATCAACAACAACTGTTTGTCCAGATTCTATGTAGACTTTCCCGTTTTGATTTATCCTAGCATCGTTGCTAGAATCATGAATGCCAGGGCCAAAATATATGGTGTTTTCAGCGGTTTTATATGAATCAAACACTTTTTCATAAGAATTAATAAAAATATGGAGAACATTTTTGACACTTCCGTTAATCTCTAAAGTATATTGCCCCGAATTATATAAAGTAAAAGAAATTGTTTGCAAGTTTTCATTTACTACTGGACATATCCCATGACTTAGAGGCTTTAAAGACGCCTCACCATTAAGGCTAAAAGGCGTTCGTATCACAAAATCCGCTTTTCCCTCCATCCGCATGGATATTACAGAAGCTTCGTCACGCTGGAAATTATTGGGAGAAAAAACATAAGTGTTGTTAGTCATGACCTTGTATAGATCAGTTTTTTCACCATCAACATAAACCTCATATCCTGTGAACTTTAAATAACTATTTGTAATGCTATAAAGTCCTATCATTGAATTTTCTTTATTTGCTTCACTTCCCTCATATGAATGAAAATAACCTTCCGGAAGAGGAATATAATCATCAGATGAAGCAGGTAATTGACTAGATGATGAATCCATAATGCTATCCTCTTGTGTATTATCGGCTGAAGAGGAAACTTCAACATCGGATGACGAAATACTATTTGATATTCCTGTCCCCTTGTCACTACAGCCAACCAAAAAAATAATAATAAGCGCTGATGACAAGATTATCTTAAATATATTGTTCTTGTTCATTGTTGTTTTAATCATATCACCAAAAACAGTTTAGATAACAAGTCGACTACAATATTGCATAATCATCTCCTACAATTGCAGTAATATTTCACCAATAATTTAATTTGCACCCATAAAAAATGATGTTAGTTTTTATAATGAAAAAAATAAAAAGCCACCTTTCGGCAGCTGATATGTTTGTTACAAAAAAATTAGATAAAGCAATTTACAAGTGAATTACTTCAATGAAGAATCTTTCCATTAGGTCAAAATTAATGGTGCGGCTAACAAG
>Ga0172377_10001671_pt1 | contig 22559 bp, 18 predicted proteins | sample Pumphouse3metaG_FD_119749 | JGI IMG/M metagenome (GOLD analysis project Ga0172377, IMG submission 119749) | Leachate microbial communities from a municipal landfill in Southern Ontario, Canada - Pumphouse #3 metaG | ecosystem: Engineered > Solid waste > Landfill > Unclassified | place: Canada... | reverse complement strand
GCTGGTCTCCGGCGGGCGGGAGATAACCGTAGGCGGCATAGGCGCAGTAGCCACACACCCTGATTTCCGGGGCCGGGGGCATATGCGCATGCTTATGACGCATACAAGCCATGTTATGCGCAGCCGCGGATATCCGTTTGCTGTTCTATGGGGCAACCGCCAGAGGTACCTGCACTTTGGCTATGAAAGATGCTGCTGCGAGACTGCATACAGCGTCACCCCAAGGTCTGCAGACAATACAGATTCTATGGTTACAAGGTATAATGGGGAACAATCATTCCTTGATACAGTCATCTCTCTCCATGATGCAGAGCCTCAAAGGGTGGTGCGCACACCGGCAGATTACAAGGCCATGCTTGAGAGAGCGGATGCGGAGACTTTTATTGCTAATGGCGGCAGTGGAGCCGCCTACGTAATCCTTTTTAACAAGGCTGGCGGCAGATGCATGGCCGAAGTGGGCGGGGCGGCATCCGCCGTTCCCGCACTCCTGTCCCGGGTAATCCGGGAGTGCAGGTTAGATGAAATAATTATCCACCGGCTGCTTGAAGAGAACGCTCTCTCCCATGCCTTATATGCTACATCAGAATCATGGGGTTGGTATCCGTATGTCTCACTGAAGATTCTAAATCTTAAGGGAACGCTGGAATTCTTTAGCAATCAATTGTATGCAAAGCGGGAGAGACTGGGGATTCCGTCTGAAGGCGCCGTAACATTTAAGATATTGGAGACGGGGGAGTGTGCTACGGTAAATCTCTCCGGCGGACGGGCATGTGTTACCGGCGAATCCTCCGGCAAGATTGTTGAACTCTCTGAGCCGGATATGGTGAGGCGTCTCTTTGGGCTGCCCGGCGCCCTGGAGTTTTATATCCCCATGCTGGATCATGTATAGGTCTATATAGCGGAGGGAGCTTTGCACTTTGCGGCCCGCGAGCCAAAGCCTTCTCCCATCAAAATTAACCTGGCTGGGTATGTTTGGTTTGCACAAATAAAAAAGAGGGGCGGCGTACATGCGCCGTCCCTCTTGTGTTCTTATATGTTCCGGTAACTAATCCCGGATTATTGTGTCTTCCCTGTGCGGCCCCACGCTTATAATGCTTACTGGCACGCCTATCAGCTCCTCCACGCGTCTTACGTAGGCCTTTGCGTTTGCGGGGAGATCGTCAAAATCTCTTATTGTAGAGATATCCTCCGTCCAGCCGGGAAGCTCATCGTAGATAGGGGTGCAGTCGTTTACTGCCTCCCAGTCCCCGGGGAGCTTATCTGTCTCTTCTCCGTTGCATATGTAGGCGCGGCAGATCTTCAGGGTATCAAGCCCGCCAAGCACATCCAGAAGGGTAAGCGCCAGTTCTGAGAGTCCGTTTACCATTACGGTATACCGCAGGGCAACGGCATCCAGCCACCCGCAGCGTCTTGCCCGGCCGGTGGTGGTTCCGTATTCGTGCCCCTTCTCCCTTATGTACTCGCCCACCTTGTTTATCTGCTCCGTGGGGAATACGCCTGCGCCCACTCTTGTGGTGTATGATTTGCCTATGCCTATCACCCGGTCTATGCCCATGGGCCCTACTCCGGTACCCAGGCACGCTCCGCCCGCAACAACGTGGGATGATGTGACATACGGGTAGGTTCCGTAGTCTATATCAAGCAGGGTGCCCTGCGCGCCCTCAAAGAGTACATCTTTGCCGGCCATAATTCCTTCGTGGACAATGTAGTTGGTGTTTGCCACGTACGGCCTTATCTTCTCTGCGTAGCCAAGGTACTCATTCAGAATATCGTCAAAAGAGAGTGCCGGGACTTCGTATACCTTTGTGAGTATATCGTTTTTAAGGGCCAGATTCTCAGCAAGGCGGGCGCGGAACCTGTCCGGGTCTATAAGTTCTGCCACCCGGATGCCTATCCTTGATGCCTTGTCTGCATAAGCCGGGCCTATTCCCCGGTTGGTGGTGCCTATGGCCTTGCCGCCCTTTCTTCGTTCTTCAAGCCCGTCCAGCAGCCTGTGATACGGCATGATTACATGTGCGTTAAGGCTGATTTTAAGCCCTTCTATGCTTGCGCCCCGGGATGTAAGGTCGTCCATTTCGCCAACCAGTACTCCGGGGTCTACCACCTGGCCGTCACCTATAATGCAGATGGTGTCCGGATAGAGTATCCCGCAGGGGATAAGGTGAAGCTTGTATGTCTCGCCGCCCACAACCACGGTGTGGCCGGCGTTGTTTCCACCGTTATATCTGACTACGATATCTGCGTCGGCAGCAAGGAAGTCAACAATCTTGCCCTTTGCTTCATCGCCCCACTGGGCTCCGACGACGATAGTATTGGCCATTTTAGTTATTCATCCTCTCAATAATTAGCAGATGCGCGGAAGATTTTGCGGGGAATTAACCCTTAAACAAGCAAAGTGGATAGCCCTGTACGCCATCCACTTCTAAGCATCCAAACGGTGTGAGTATACCAGATTCAGGGCTGTATGTCAAATCAGCAGGCTTTTGGGCTGCCGGTTAAGCGGGCTGCCGGTGCATCTTTGATGTGGTGGAAGGGGCTTTGAGTTCCGGTTTAACCTGGCCGGGACGTATGATTACCCTTCCGTTTTTGTATAGGGTGAGCATCCATGGCTCCTGCCCGCGGAGCACCGGGTGGTTCCGGCAGATTACCACCGGCGTATCATCGGGCGCGTCCATAGCGGGGCGGGTATACTTATAGCTAGATGCGCCTTTGGAACCTTTATCCGCCGGGCAGCGCAGCAAGTCCCGGTTATCAAGAAAATCAGGGTACAGATCATCCAGGCTGGATGGATATTTGCCGTTGCGCCGGGCGTATCTTTCCAGAGCATCGCCTATATCAACACCGGAGGATCTATCCTGAAGATGCAGTTGGCACTCCGCCACCAGCACCGCCTGGTTGTAGGCATGTCGGTAAACCGGGTTTTGAGTAACCAGAAAGTAGGTCCAGACCGTAATAGCCGCTATAGCCACAAGAACAGACAGGCATGAGATACTTGCGGCTCTAAGGCAGCCTGATCTCCCTTTTGCGCCGGGTTCGGCGGGGGGCATCTCTTCAACAGACATAAGGGGTTGAATCCTCTCTAATGGTAAAAAAGCCGATGAAAGCTGAATTTATAAATTTATAATAGCCTTTTTTGCATAGTTGAGTCAAGCATTTTGTAAGCGTGCAATCCGTTCAGGCGCCCTTGAAATCTTCAAGCCCTTCTGATATACTGGCACAGGTTTGTAAAAGTATAAGCGTAACCGGTTATATTTCATGATTGAATATAGAAACGTATCGGTAATATATCCTAATTGTATACAGGCTCTTCGTAATATTAACCTGCAGATAGAAAAAGGCGAGTTTGTCTTTGTTGTTGGCCCCACGGGAAGTGGCAAGTCAACGCTTCTCAGGCTGGTAAACCGTGAAGAACGCCCCACCAGCGGAGAGGTATGCGTTGCAGGGAAAGACCTCTCTAAAATGCGGGGCGGCGCCGTTCCGCGCCTGCGGCGCGCCATAGGCGTGGTATTTCAGGATTATCGGCTGCTGCCGCAAAAGACTGCAGCAGAGAATATTGCATTTGCCCTCTTTGTTACAGGCGCTCCCAGAAAAGAGATCATGAGCCGCGTAATAGAATCGCTTGATCTTGTGGGCCTTGCAGATAGAGCAGATGCCTACCCTCACGAACTCTCCGGCGGCGAGCAGCAGAGAGTCTCCGTTGCCCGCGCCATAATAAACAATCCGCAGATACTTATTGCCGATGAGCCTACCGGTAACCTGGACCCCGACACATCCTGGGAGATCACGCGTACCCTTGAAAGAATAAACATAAGAGGAACCACCGTGATTGTGGCAAGCCATGACCAGCATATAGTAGACAGGATGCACACCCGCGTTATAGCAATAGAGAACGGGGTGATCAAACGGGATGTAAAGGAAGGCACATACCATGAGCTTGCGAAGTCTTGAATTTGCCTCTGCAGAATCCTTTGTTGGAATAAAGCGGAATGCCCTCATGTCGCTGGCATCCATCACAACCGTGGGGTTAACTCTGGCAGTACTGGGAGGGTTCGCCCTTCTTATCCTTGGCCTTAACAACACCGCAAAGACGCAACTCCAAAAGTTTGAAGTTGCAGCATTTGTAAAAAAAGGCAGCGCAGAGAGCGCCGTAAAAGAGCTGGATGAAAAGATCAGGACGCTCTCTCATGTCAAAGACGTGCAACTGGTAACTGCAGATGAAGCCTGGCTGGAGTTCAGGCGGGATATGAGCGGCAGTATAGACCTTACCGGCGTAAAGCATAATCCGCTCCCGCATACATTCAGAGTAACCACGGATGACCCGGCATCCACCGCCGCCGTTGCAGCCGGCATCCGCAGGATGGATGGCATAGACGAAGTAAACGAAGCCAGCAGAGAAGTAGAGCAGGTTATGCGTCTCACCAACCTGATAAAGCTTATAGGCGGGATTGCCGTGGGGCTGCTCTTCCTTGTAACAGCCTTTATTGTGGGCAATACCATAAGAATGACCGTATATGCAAGGCGCCGGGAGATAAGAATAATGCAACTGGTGGGCGCTACCAACTGGTTTATACGGATGCCGTTTGTCCTTGAAGGTACCATTCTTGGCACAATAGGCGGAGGAATAGCCTGCATACTTGTCTATTTTGGCGCGCGCTATGTATCTCAGACAGCCGTAAGAATAATGCCGCTCCTAAGCCAGTTTACAAGCAACACAGACCCGGTGCAGTTCTTTGGATGCATAATCCTGATGGGAAGCCTGCTTGGGATGATGAGCAGCATAATATCTGTAAGACGTTTCCTCAAAGCATAAAAGAGCCGTAGCAGATACGGGAGGAAAGATGCGGAAGAGCAGATAGCCCCGGGAAATTGCATATCTTCCATCCCGGGCTGCACACTCCCAATCTCCCCTCAGATGCCCACCTGAACGAAAGGAAAATCAGGTGATAAAAATTACAAGGCCAATAACGAAAGGAAAATCAGGTGATAAAAATTACAAGGCCAATATGTCTAATATTAGCCGCATGCGTTTTTGCCACCATGTGGGTGGCGGACCCCTGCCATGCGGCAAAGCAGCGCAAATCATCCAGGCAGCAGCTTATGCAAAGGCTTGCAAATGTTGCCCGAAGCATAGACTCTATTCAGAAAAAGCTTGCGCATACCAAAAAAAAGCAGAAGAGCGCTGCCCAAAGCCTAGCCGTTGCAGCAGACCGCTTAAAAGTCACCCGGGCAAACCTGCACGATACGCAAAGGCAGCTAAGGGATACCAGGACGCGGCTTGCCAAAGCCAGGGCAGAGCTAAACAAGGTGCAATTGCGCCTGGACGAACGGAACCAGCTGCTCTCCGAACGGCTGTCAGACGTATACAAGCATGGCAACGTAAGCTATGCATCTGTGCTTCTTGGAGCCGGAGACTTCTGGGATCTCCTCTGCCGCGGGCACATGCTTAAAGCCGTGATTAACAGCGATCTTCAACTTGTAGAAGCAATAAAGCGCGACAAAGCAGAAGTTGAAAGGCATAAGGCCGTACTGCAACAGCAGGAGAGCGTAAGGGCAGAGTTGGAACGCAGGCAGGCGGGGCTCACCCGCACAGCATACGCGCAGACGGTAGAGCGGACAAACCTGCTCCGTGAGGCAAACCGGGAACGCGCCATGTATGAGGCAAAGTTTGCAGAACTGGCCGCCAATTCCCGGCAGATAGAATCCATGATCCGCAGCATGCAGCGCACCAGCACGGGAAAGGCTCGTTACAAAAAAATATGGAAAGGAAAGTTTATCATGCCCGTAAACGGAAGAATTACAGACCGTTTCGGCATGCGGTTCCATCCCATACTAAAACAGCATAGAATGCATACCGGTGTAGACCTGGCCTGCGCGCACGGCACAGCTATCCGCGCTGCTGCAAGCGGTGTGGTAATATATTCAGGGTGGCTGGGCGCCTACGGAAACACTATAATAATAGACCACGGAGGCGGAGTAACCACGGTCTACGGCCACTGTTCAAGGCTTTATGTGGGCAACGGGCGCAATGTTACCCAGGGCCAATCCATAGCCGCCGTGGGCAGTACCGGATGGAGTACGGGGCCTCACTGCCATTTTGAAGTAAGGCGAAATGGAACACCTGTGCAACCTTTCTAAAGATTGTGATACAATAGCGGTAAAATAACCTAGCGAGGATATTCAAGTTGTCAAATAACGGCAAGAAACTGGGATGCTGGCTAATAATTGCGGGGCTGGCTATAGGCTCGTTTTCAATGGGTTCCAGACTCCGGTCATGGCAGGAGAGCCCGGATGTTATAGCAGCAGAGAATACGCACGTAAACTCTATACAGGCGAGCGCGCTGCTTAAACTGACTCCGGAATGCGCCCCCATAACACCGCAAAACGATATGTTGCGGAGCCCCGTCAAGTACCGGCAACTTGTAAGCAATGTTCTGGCGCTGCTCAAGACCCAGTACGTAGAGCCCATTACCAGCCAGAAAGAGACAGAGATGGCGCGCGGAGCGGTACGCGGGATGATAAACTCCCTTGCAGACACAGACAGCCGGTTTCTGGACCCAAAAGAGAGAAAGCAACTTGATGATGCCGCAAGCGGGCGTCTGCACGGAATAGGCGCCGTCCTTGCAATGAAAAAAGAAAAAGCAGACGGCAACGAAATCACAAAACTGATTATTGTAACCCAAATGCCCGGGAGCCCGGCAGAGAAAGCCGGCCTTAAACCCGGCGATTCCGTAACACATCTGAACGGCAAGTGGATTATAACCTATGATCCTTTCCGGGAAGCATCCTTTATAAAAATGGAAAAAGGCGTACGCAACAAAGAGATAAGCGAATATGACTATCAGAAAGCCTTTGAAGCTGCTGCAAAAAAAATTAAGGAAGGCATGCCGCTTTCTGAGGCAGTGAGCATACTTACATCCAAAACCAGCGGAGAGATAACGGTTAACGTAGATCGTCCCGGCGCATCTGCACCGGTTAAAGCCAAGATAGCCTGCAAAGAGACACAGGTGGTTCCGGTAGTAGAAAAGACTATTGACAAGAATACCGCATATATTAAAATCACCCAGTTCAATGCCGGAGCAGCAAAGGCCTTTGATGCCGGCATAAAAAAAGCCCGCAGCAAAGGGGCCAAAGCCATAATCATTGATCTCAGGAACAACCCCGGCGGCCTGCTTCAAACAGCAAGCTACGTGACCGGCAATATTGCAGGCGGCGGAAAGCTTGGCATTATCTGTGGAAATAACAGAAAAAGAATCATAGAAACCCCCAAAAAAGAAGGGCTTAAGATGCCCGTTGCAGTTTTAGTGAACGGCGGAACAGCCAGCGTTGCAGAACTTGCAGCCGGAACCCTGCGCGACAGGATAGGCGCAACCATTATAGGCACCAAGACCTTTGGGGACGGGCTCACCCAGACTCCGCTTTTATTAAAGGACGGTTCCATGGCACTCCTGACAACCGGGAAGATGCTTACACCCGGCGGGTATGATTTTGAAGGCAAAGGAATAGTGCCCGATATAGAGATTTCGCAGCAATCCGGGGCCGGCGATGCTCAGCTTGCTGCCGCAATAAAAATACTTTAGAAGAAACTAGGGAGGGCCTGACGCATGAAACGTAAAACAGCCCTGTTTGTATCCCTGATCCTGGTCTTTTCATTCCTTACCGGTTTTACGTACAGCGATATAAGCTCCGGCGCAGGCATGCGCGGTTTAATAATATCTGCAAATCTGCTGCCAAATAGAATGGCATCTGCGCTCAACTCCGTAGTAAACAGAACAACCCCGGAGCTAAGACCGGTTGAAACATACTCTGCAGTATACTCGTACCTGGAATCCAACTACTACGGGAAGAAACCGGATGGCGACCAGCTTACGTATTTCGCCATCAGGGGGACGCTTGCCGCCCTGGGAGACCGTTATACCCGTTTTATGGACCCGGAAGAGTATAAAACCATGATGCAGGAGAATAGGGGAGACTTCCAGGGAATAGGCGCAGAGCTTGACTCCAAGGCCGGCCGTATCTTTATAAAGCGTCCGCTGAAGAACAGCCCTGCGCTGCGTGCCGGAGTAAAGGCCGGGGACGTCATCCTTAAAATAGATGAAGAACCCGTACAGGGTATGGAGATAGAGCAGGTAGTCAAACTTATCCGGGGCGAACGGGGTACTAAAGTTAAACTGACGGTAGAACGCGAAGGCTCCGCCAAGCCGGTAGTCTTTGAGATTGTGCGCGATATAATTCCCTTCACCATAGTTGAGTATAAAATGGCCGATGACAGCGGGAAGATAGGTTATATTGCCCTTAAACAGTTCAATGAGAAGGCAGATAAGCAATTTGATGAGGCGCTCTCAGACCTGGAATCCCAGGGAATGCAGGCCCTTGTGCTGGACCTTAGAGGGAACCCCGGCGGCCTGCTTGATATTGCCGTGGATATTGCAAGCCGATTCATAAAGGGCGGCAACGTGGTTATAATAAAAAATAAGGGCGGGCGCACAGATGCGCTTGCCGTTGAACCCTGGATGCATAAACACAAGATGCGGCCTCTTGCAGTGCTTATTAACGGCATGAGCGCAAGCGCATCTGAAATTCTGGCGGGCGCCATACAAGACCATAAGGCCGGTACTATTGTAGGTACCAACAGTTTTGGCAAGGGGCTTGTGCAGACCATTATGGCCCTTGACGGCGGCTCTGCCGTAGCAATTACCACTGCCAAGTATCTTACGCCCGGCGGCCGGGATGTCAACAAGACAAAGATCTGCCCGGATATAGTTATAGAACCTTCGGAAACGGATCTTAAGGACGAAAACGATGTCCAGCTTAAAAAGGCTATTGAGGTCTTAAAAGAGAATATAGGCACAAAACAGGCCCGGGTAAGAATCAAGAGTTAAAAATGGCAAAAAGAAAAGGCGGCGGAAAAAGAAAGGGAGGCTCCTGCGCGGGCCTGCTTGCCGCCCTTGTAATAGTACTGCTTTTTGGGTGCGCCCTCTTTCTTCTAACAACGGATAATCCAGGGGGAATGACAGGGGAGAGACAGGGCCGCCCTTCTTTGCCCGGCACCGGGAATATCCAAAACCGCAAAGGCAGCCCTGCGCCGGAACCCCACACGCAGAAGGAGCCTTCACCTGTAAAAAAAGAGAAGGCCCCCGCACAGCAAACACATATAGATACTGCTTCGCCTACTCCATCGCCTCCCCGACCGAAGGTGAAAGTCTTCCCTAACGAGTTTGCAAGGGCAGACCACCAGAGCAGGCGCATAGCCCTCACCTTTGACGCCGGGGCGGATTCCCGTCCCGCGCAGCAGATACTTGATGTTCTGGCAGCACACAATATACGCGCCACCTTCTTCCTTACGGGCAAATGGGCAGAGAAGAATCCGTTGCTTGTTAAACGTATTGCCGCACAGGGGAACGAAATAGGCAACCATACTTATGCCCACAAGCGTTTAACTAGCTTGCGTGATGGGGATATAGCTCGTGAGGTGGAAAAAACCGAACAGCTTATCTATGAATCTACAGGCAGAAGCACAAAGCCGCTTTTGCGTGTGCCGTACGGCGACCGAAACAGCCATGTGCTCTCCGTGCTGGCAGACCTTGGGTATGATTCAATCTACTGGGATCTGGACAGCTGGGACAGCGTAAAGGCGGGCATAACCGCAGAAGAGATAAAAGAACGCGTGCTCTCCAAGGTTCGCAACGGGTCTATAGTTCTAATGCACTGCGGAAGCCGGGCTACTGCGGATGCTCTGGATTCCCTGCTTAAGGAACTCCTTGATGCCGGTTACCAGCCTGTTACAGTGGGAGAGCTGATAGGCGTCCGGTAATAAAACAGCAGCTGTTGGTATCTGAATCCACCTTCATATAAGCTCTGGAGGTTCTGGTATTCATGAACGCATCAAACGGCGCTAATAGATACAAACCAACCGGATTCATTGTTTTTGCAGCAATAATAGCGGCAATCATATTGATGGTAACATCAAATACTTACCGGCGGCCTTGCACCATACATGTGGGCGGACAGCCGGTGGCAAGTGTGGCATCTAACCAGGCAGCCATGCGCGTGCTCTCTATGGCACGTAAGAATGCGCTGGGTACCTGCAAGAACCTGAATGTCCGGTTTGATAAGCCGGTGACCATATCTCCCGCCCCCAAAAACACCGGCATTACCCCCATCCCGGAGGCGTTAAAGGCAATTGAAGAATCCGCCGATGTAGAGGTTCAGGCGTACGCTGTTGTTGCGGATGATGCTGCCGTTGTGGCCCTGACTTCAAAGGCGGATGCAGAAAAATCCCTTGATATGCTTAAAAAGTATTATGAATGCAAGGTTAAGGGCAAGAGCAGTACTTCCTTTAAAGGCAATGTCTATGTTGGTTGCAGATACGTGCCGTCCGATATTTTAAGGGAGACTGCGGAGGATGCCCTTGCAATCATGACATCTATCTCCAAGCCTGCGGTATACCATGTAATTCAATCCGGTGACAGAGCCGTTAATCTATCAGCCCAATACGCCATCTCTATGCAGGATATGAAAAAGCTCAATCCGGAAGTGAATTTGGAGAAGCTTGTAGAGGGGACGCACCTTCTTATCCACCATGCGCAGCTTCCGATAGTGGTGGTAAGCAAGGTGGAGACTACAAAAACAACCACCGTAAACGCCCCGGCGGAGAGCGTCCGGGCCGGTATAAGCACCGGGAAACGCACCGCCAGGCTGGTGGTTACTTATGAGAACGGAATGCCCGTATCTGAAGAGATTGTAAGCCAGCTTACCACGTGGGAGAGGCCCAAAACCCCGCAAATTCAGACGGATGATGGCAGATATAGGGATAATTCATCACGCCGGTACAGGCGGCACAGCAAATACTCCCGTTATTCCAGGACGGGCAGAAACTGATTTATGCAGATGGGCTGTTGCGGCGGGCAAGGCCGGGGTAAGCCGCCGCAGGGTGTCCAATTATCTACATATGCTTCGGCAGCGGCGTGCCAAGGCACTCTGCGACCGAAGTATCCTCCCCGGGGGTTGATGCACCTTACTTTGGCAGCGGCGCCTGCGGCTCTGCGACCGGAGTATCGACCCCGTGGGTTGATGCACCTTACTTTGGCAGCGGCGCCTGCGGCTCTGCGACCGGAGTATCTCCCCGGGGTTGGATGTCCCTTGCTTCGGCAGTGATGCTTCCGGCTTTGGCGGTATTGAAATTTACTCTGCAGAGAAGCGCCTGTTTTAGATTACGGGCAGATACCCTGGGCTTCCAATACTGCCTGTATCTCTGCTGCGTCAAGCTCCCTTGGGAGAATGGATTTTCTTGCTGCAAGCGCTGCCGCCGTCCCGGCTGCCTGTCCTATGCTTGCGCATATGGGCATCACCCGGAAGTTGGAATGCGCCTTGTGAGTGCCGGAGATGCATCGCCCGGCAAGGAGCAGCCCTTCAACCTCTTTTGGCAGCAGGCACCTGTAAGGGATGGTATAGCCGTTTCTCTGTTTAAAGTGGTGCTGCGCGCCGTTTGCATCCAGCCCGGCGCCGTCAACATTATGTATGTCAAAGTTGAACTGGGAATGGGTGACCACCCAATCATCAAATATGCGGGCCTCTTGAAGATCATCTTCCGTTAACGTGTATTCCCCTGCAAAGTGTCTTGTCTCCCTTACACCCATCTGGGAGGCGCTGGAGATAATGTAGCACTTCTCAAAACCGGGGACAAACCTGCGCAGAAAATCTACAATAACGTTTATCTGTCCGCGGCAGATGTATTCTGCCTTTGTAAGATCATTAGCGCTGGTGCCGTCAATGTTGGTGCAGTTTGTCATGTTTACCGTTACCACGTCCGGCAGGCTTGCCTTGTAGAGAAGTACATGCCCCGCCGGGTGCGGGAGATGCTTTCTGCCCAGTTTCTGAACCATGCCAAGGGGAACGGGGCGTTCATCTTCAAATGCGCAGGGGAGTACGGCCCGGTCAAGGTCTACACCCGCCACCTTGAACATAAGCGTTACGGGCTGCATTTTGCCGTCTTCTTCACGTCCCTTGTAGAAAGGCGCGCCCGCCCTGGCGGCAAGGTCTCCGTCTCCGGTTGCATCTACAACCACCTTTGCAAGAAACGCCCGCCTCCCGGATTTGCTCTCTGTTACAATGCCCTTTACACGGCGCCCATCCATCACGGGCTGGGAGATAAAGTTGTAGAGATAGAGCTCTACGCCCGCCTCTCGGAGCATATCAAGCATCACGGTTTTAAGCTTTTCCGGGTTGATTACCCTGCGGTTCTCGCTTAGATCATGGGAACGTTCAATTATCTCCTCAAAGAATCCCGGCTCCGTCCTGCCCGCCCAATGGCTCATAAGGCCGGTTGTGGCTACCCCGCCTACAGATCCGCTTTGCTCTATAAGTATGGTTCTAGCGCCCTCTCTGGCGGCGCATATTGCCGCAGAGAGGCCCGCCGGGCCGGCTCCGGCTACTACTACATCTGCATCTTTTTCTACCGGTATCTTCCTCTCCGGCTCTGTTACGTACGCTTGCATTCTAATCTCCATAATTCAGTTCAGTTTATGTAAAGGGCGCACGGCCGCCGGATTCTTCCGGCGCCGGTTGCATTGTGTCCGCAGGCGGTTATTATGACGCACCTTTCGGGCGAATTTTTAATATGGGAGGGGCGGCCCGTACCGGGAAATACGGGCCGCCGGGATGTTACTGCCTGCCGCCTTTTATCTCATAAACGGCAGCTGCAAGAGGCGCAAGTTTGAAACTTACCTTGCCGCCTTTCACACTTATGCCTTCTTTGTTTGCTCCGTCTGCAAGACAGATGCCTGCAGCATCTGCTATTCCATCTATGGTAAGGGTGCCGGACTCTGCCTTTCTGGAGTCGTTTGCAACAAAGAGGTATGCCTTGCCGCCCGCCTCTTTTACGGCTGCGTGCAGGGCCTTGTTTGCGTGTGCCCAGGTTAGCTTGCGTGCAGAGTTGGGGATTATTAGTATCTCTTCCAGGCTCTTTAGCTCTGCCACAGATTTTTTGAGCACTTCCAGGTCCTCCGGGTGCTCTTTTGTAATCCAGCCCGGTTTGCCGTACTGTCTTTCATCCCAGGAGTAGATGCCTATTCCGTTTGCACCGGAGATTAGAGCCAGGTACATCATGCACCGCATCTCTGCAAGATTCGGACGCTTCCACTGGTACTGATCTAAAATAGTCCACACGGGCTTCAGCCCGTCCACTGCATTGACAAGCGCCTCTGTGTGGTAGCTGACCGTCCTTAGGGATACAAGCGGTATGGGGTACGGATCGCATGCAACTATGTCTGATCCTTCGGCGGTCTCTGCAAACCTGGTCATATTGTTCTGAACCACGTATATGGGCACATTGGGGGATAGAATTTTGGTTGCGTTGTAGCTATCTACAATCTTGGCGAAGGTTCCCCAGGGTTCGTCAAACCCGGCCCAGGAGATAAGCGCCGGGTGATCCCTTAGCACGGGCACGTGGCCCAGATGCCCAAAGGTTGTGTTTGCGCCCATCATTACGTAAACGCCTTTTTTCTGAGCTTCGTCCAGGTATTCCTGCAAATCAGAGTAGTCTGCAATGAGTTTGGATTGAAAACTCTTCCATCTTAGTGCGGATGGCTTTCCAAATACAATATTAAAGCCCATATCCGCCGCCTGCGCTAAATCTTCTGCAAGCACGCCGTAGAGTACAAGCGGAAAGATTTTTTTGCCGCTAACGGATATTGAGTTGTCTGCGCCTATCCGCACTCTCCCGGAAGGAGCGACGGGGGCTATTCTTGCCGTCTTGGAAAAGACCTGCTTGTTACCAGAATAGACCCTGAGTATCATTGTAAAATGAGCCCTTTTCCAGGCGGGAGCGTCAACCAGTATAACTTTGCGATTGTAGGAATCAAGGGTTACCCTTTTTACCACACTTGCAGGCCCGGCGGGGTTCTCCATGGTGATTGCAGCCTCTATGGGGAGCGGCAGACTCTTGTCTATGTGGTCTATACCCACTGCAATCTTGCCCTGCCATTGTAACTGATGGAAGTACGCCTCCATGGCGGGCGCTTCCCCTATATTGCGCGCCCCCTTGGAGAGACGGATGGCGCCCACGCGGATGTTTTTAATGCCTGTCAGGAAATCTATGGATTTGGACGGGTCTATAAGCACCGGCTGATCTCCCTCACGGTAGAGGTAGCGGGTACGGTCTAGCCCTCCGTCAACCCATGTCCTTATCACCTTCAAATCCTGGTCGTAAGATATGGCAAGGTGCACCCATCGGTTTGCAGGAATAGTCACCGCTCCGCCGAACCCTTCCGTATCTGCCGGATGGTACTTTAGCTGTTTGTTATCTGTTGTAAAGATTTCATCGGTCGGAAACGTTATCCACGCGTTGCAGAGCTTGTTATCCTTTAGAAGGATATAGAACGATCCAAACTTGACCATAAACTTTCCGCCGGGGTGCGGCGCCTGGTTCTCCTTCAGATAGAGCCATGCCTCTGCGGTAAATCCGCCGTCAAACTTTATTTTTCCGCCGTCTGCAACGCGTATGTTGCCGTTACCGGCATCGCCAAAATCAAGGCACTTGCCAAAGTACTGGTCATCCACCACTTTTGCGCCGCGGACAAGGGGCGTAAACACGCCTTTTTTATCTGCAAGCTGGTTCTTTGCAGGGTCTACCTGCAACAAGAAGATTGTCTTATCATCTGCCTGCATGTTTTGAAGGGGATTGGCTCCCGCCGGGCATGCAATAAGAACGCTCAGCAGGAGAGCTATTCCCGCTACGCAGGTTTTTACTTTTTTTATCATAAGTTTAATCCTTTTCCTTAATTACTTTGGTGCGCGGTTCCATCCCGGGCGGAAGATTATGCCGGTTTTTGCGTAATCCCAGCTCCCTTTTTCAGACCCGTGATTCCTGAATTCTACATGGCCGTCACAAAATGCTACGTTCAATCCACCGTTGTGTGTGCTGGACAGCACAGTCTTTGTGTTGCATACGTTTGCCAGCCAGTCTGGATACGGTACGTTGTAACGATCGGCGTCTGAGACAAGGTGCGTCTTTGCTGCATGCTTCAGCTCTGTAATTTTAAGGGGAGCCCCAAATGCAGAACCCTGCATTGTAATGTTTCCATTCATCCCGTAGGATATCTTATCCTTCGCCCAGCGGGTAGGGCACTGCAACTCCTTGATATATTTGTCTGCATTTTCTTTGTTGCCGCCCGCGCCCCAGCAGTTGGATAGTTCACTGCCGCTATACCCAAGGTTTTTGGCAAGCTGGCCCTGCCAGTAGCTCTTGTAAACATGATTTGTCTGCTGTGGTCCGTAGCCGTCCCAATCCTCTGCGTATGCAAGTGTTGCCTGCGCAATCTTCTTCAGGTTGCTTATGCACATCTCATCCACTTTGTTTCCCTCTGCCTGTGCCAGCACAGGGAAAAGGACTGCCGCAATTAAGCTTACAGCCGCCAGAATAGATATGACTTCTGCAAGTGAAATGTTCTTTCTGCTCTTTGACATCTGTTGTTCCTTTCTATCAGCTGGGTAGCCGTAGCGGGTTACTTGGCCGGGCCATCATACCGGCTGCCGCCCACCTTTAGTATTATGCCGGAGTTTGCATACCTCCAGCCGGCAGATGTGCCCTTTGTGTCGGAACCATAGTTTGCCCACCTGACATGACCGTCGCAGAACACCAGGTTTATGCCGTTATTGTGCGAACCTGTTGTGTCACAGGCTTTTCCTAACCAGTCGGGCCAGGTGATATTTGGACAATATGAGGTTTTGCCTATATCAGCAGCCATAAGCGTTTTGTCGCTGTATGATATTTTGTCAAAATTAATCGGCTCCCCCTGCGCATTCTTGGAACCTGCGGCTATAGTTATGTTGGCGTTCATCCCGTAGCAGATAGGGAATGTTCTATCCCATCTTGACGGGCACTGCAGCACCTTGACAAACCTGTCGGCATTGTAGCTGGTGCCGCCTGCGCCCCGGCATTGTGACAAGTTGCCGCCATGGAAGCCCAGGTAGCTTGCAATCTGGCCCATCCAGTAGGTCTTTTGGTAGTTGCTGGTATCGGCATCATCAAACCACGCGGGGCCGAAGCCATCGTAATCTTGGGAGTACATAAGCACGGCGTTCCCAATTTGCTTCATGTTGCTTGTGCAGGTGGCCTGCCGGGCCTTCTCCCTTGCCTTTGCAAAGACCGGGAAGAGAATTGAAGCAAGGATGGCTATTATAGCTATAACAACAAGCAACTCTATAAGTGTGAATCCGGAATTCTGCCTTTTGCCGGCAGATATGGTATGTTTGCATCTGTACCAGTGCATGGCTTTCACTCCTTTAAATGTTTTGTATTCCATCCTGCATAGTATGGTTAGGTACGGCGGCAGGATGGAATACCTGTGATTACTCCCTATTTACTTTTTATTTCATATACGGCAGCTGCAAGGGGCGCAAGCTTGAAATCTATTCTGCCGCCTTTTATGCTTATGCCTTCTTTGTTTGCTCCATCTGCAAGACAGATGCCCGCGGCATCTGCTATTCCATCTATGGTGAGGGTGCCGGACTCTGCCTTTCTGGAGTCGTTTGCAACAAAGAGGTATGCCTTGCCGCCCGCCTCTTTTACGGCTGCGTGCAGGGCCTTGTTTGCGGGCGCCCAGGTTAGCTTGCGTGTAGAGTTGGGGATTATTAGTATCTCTTCCAGGCTCTTTAGCTCTGCCACGGATTTTTTGAGCACTTCCAGGTCTTCCGGGTGCTCCTTGGTATACCATCCCGTGGTCTTTTTAGGCCTGTCGTCCCAGGCGTAGATGCCTATGCCGTTTGCCCCGGAAGTTAGCGCCAGGTACATCATGCACCGCATCTCTGCCAAATTAGGCTGCTTTCCTACATACTGATCCAGCACCGTCCACACGGGTTTTAATCCATCTACAGATTTAACCAGCGCCTCCGTGCTATAGGCGACTGCTCTAAGCGAGACGTTGGGTATGGGGTACGGATCGCACGCAACTATATCTGCCCCTTCAGCGGTCTCTGCGTACCTGGTTGCATTATTCTGTGCAGAGAAGACCGGCTTTCCGGGGTCTAGAGTCTTTACCGTGTTATAGCTCTCTATCAGCCTGTCAAGGCTCCCCCAGGGTTCATCATACGCATACCAGAATAGGAGCGCGGGGTCATCCTTAAACTTCGGGACTCTGACCAGGTGGCCGCTGGAGGAGTTTGTTCCAAGGCATATGTATGCGTTGTTCTTCTTTGCTTCATTAAGGCATGTGCGCATATCTGCAAACTCCTGCTCATCGTTTGCGCCGAAACCCATCCACCTAAGGCTTGGGGCCCTGGGGGTTATAATGTTGAAGCCCATTGCATAGAGTTCTGCAAAGTCCTCCGGGAAGGCGTGGTATGCAAAGATGGGGAAGATTTTTTTGCCGTCTACAGAGATGCTCTTATCGTTATTTATGGCTATTCTGCCGTCCGGTTTCACGTTTGCAATACGGGCGGAACGGTAGTAGACCTGCTTGTTCCCCTGGTAGGCCCTTATATGCAGGGTATAGAGCGCGCCCTTCCAGCCTTCGTTCTGAATTATTATGCTCTTGCGGTTATGGGAATCAAGCGTGACGCCCTTTAGTGCCGTGGCGCCGCCGTTGGGGTTTTCCCACATAAACCTTATATCAAGCGGCAGTTGCAGGCTTTTGTCTATATGGTCAAAGGTGACTGCAACCTTTCCCTGGTAGGGGAGCTGCTGCACGTAGGTTTCCATAAGAGGCATGTCCCCTATTTTGCGGGCGCCCTGGGATAGACGTACGGAACCCAGCTTGCAGTCTTTCATCCCCCTCAGAAGCTCTACAGGATTCCTTGGATTAATGCTCACGGGGGCGTCGTCTTCGCGCACCATGTACCTGGTTCTGTCTATTCCGCCGTCTATCCAGGTTCTGATTACTTTAAGGTTCTGGTCGTACGTTACGGCAAGGTGGACCCACTGGTTGGCAGGAATCTCCGTAGCGCCGCCGAAACCTTCCGTTTCTACCGGATGATACTTAAACTGCTTATCCGTGGTGGTATAGATGGTATCTGTGGGGAAGGTTATCCAGCCGTTGTTGAGCCGCATATTCTTTATGTTAAACCAGAAGGAACCAAACTTGTTGGCAAAGGTTCCTCCGGGGTGCGGCTTTCCATCAGCTTTAAAGTAGACCCAGGCCTCTAATGTGAAGCCTTCTTTAAAGTTGATCTTACCGCCGTCTGCTACCGAAACAATATTGCTGGCATCGCTTCCAAAATCCAGGCATTTGCCAAAGAACTGATCATCGGCCGCACGGGCACCCTTGACGGAGGGATTAAACCTTCCCGTAAGGTCTACCAGGTTGCCGGTTTTTCCGTCTACCTGCAGTAGAAAGACGGTCTTATCATCAACCGCCATCCTGCTTGAGGCAGGCGCCGCAAAGAGCGAGGCGGCGGTAATCCCCAGCAGAATGAATAGAACTATGCTCCAGATACGCTTTATCATATTTTCCTCCTTGCCTGTAGTACTAGGCCAAAAAGTTTTAATGGATCAACCACGCTCCGGCAGCGGCGTGCTACGCACTCTGCGACCGAAGTATCAACCCGGGGGTGGTGCCCCTTGCACCGGCAGCGGTGCCTCCGGCTCATGGGCCGAAGCATCGCCGCCCATAATTTGGTGAGCTATTAGTTACTTGGGAGCGCCTCTCCAGCCGGGACGCAAAATTATGGATGAGCTTGCATATTCCCAGGCTTTGCCGTCTGTGCCATGGTTCTTAAACTCTGCATGGCCGTCGCAGAACAGAACGTTCAGCCCGCCGTTATGGGTTCCGCTGTAGAATTTATGCGCAGGGTCGCATGTGGCGGCAAGCACCTGCAGGTAATTGATAACATAGCTGTTGCTGTCACTTGCAAGAAGCGTCGTCTTTGGGTACTTCATATCGCTAAGTTTAAGCGGAGGCCCGGCGGCATAGGGGTTCTTCTCTGCCAGGCAGATGTTTGCGTTCATGCCGTAGGTGTTTCCGCCGCTCCAGGCAGCCTTGTTCCACCGTGAGGGGCACTGCAATTCCTTTATATACATATCTGCATTCACGGCTTTGAGCCCGCTTCCGCCTGCGCCCCAGCAGTTAGAGAGTTCCTTGCCGGTAAAGCCAAGGTTCTTTGCAATCTGCCCCATCCAGGCGCTCTTGTAGATATGCTCCATTGTTGCGGGGCCGTAGCCGTCCCAATCCTCTGAGTAGGCCATAACCGCCTGATGAATCTTCTTCAGGTTGCTCATGCAGGTCTCATCAGATTTATCCTCCCCGGCCTGTACCAGGACAGGGAAGAGAGTAAAGACCACGAATCCCATGATAGCCACAGCAGCTATCATATCAAAGATTGAGATACTTCTTGATCTACTTCTCATCATTGCCACTCCTTATGATTACCAAGTATTTGGGGCGCCATCCTTCCCCGGATACAGCATGATTCCTGTCTTTGCATAATTCCACGCTGACTGGCCGGGGCCGGATTTCACCCACTTCACATGACCATCACAAAAGGCTATATTCAAGCCTTCATTATGGGTACCCACGTAATACAGCCACGTGGGATCGCACATGTTGCCAAGGTATGCGAGGAATATAAGGTTATAGTACCTGCTATCGCATACCATAATGGTTTTATCCGGGTACGGAGTCTTGTAGATATCCAGCCATGCCCCCATGTAGCTTGTGCTTGCCGGGTTCAAAGAGATATACGCGTTAATGCCGTAGCAGTTTCCAAAGGATGGATGAGTCTGTCTGTAGAGCACCGGACACCTGAGTATCTTCAAATACTCTTCGGCGTTGGCGGTTCCTGTTCCGCTAGCGGCAACTCCCCAGCACTTTGCCAGGTTACTGTCAACCGTAGTGCCCAGGTAAGGAATTAGCAGCCCTTGCCATGTGCTCTTGTAGAAGTGGTCTGCGCCGCTGGGGCCGTAACCTTCATAATCCTGAGCGTACTGCAGCACGGCATGAGAGATCTGCTTAAGATTGTTCATACAGGTAGTCTGCTGGGCCTTCTCCCTTGCTTTTGCAAAGACCGGAAATAGTATTGCAGCAAGTATAGCTATGATAGCTATAACAACTAGTAACTCTATAAGCGTAAACCCGCTTGCCTGTAATCTGGTGCCGGATGTGGTGCTCTTGCTTCTAAGTCCTTTCATATCTTTTGCTCCTTCATAATAAGACCGGTTGGCCAGTCTATTATTGAACCCGGACTTTACCATAGTCTTACATATCGCCTTGCGCCGGGCATACTAACAAGGCAGGCACGCAGATTCCCTGAACTCTGTTGGAGTACTTCCGGAAACCTGCTTAAAAAACCGGCAGAAGCTTGCCATACTATCAAAATCAAGCTCCTCTGATATTGAGGAGAGCGGCAAATCCGTAGTTATAAGAAGGTGGCAGGCACGCCTGAATATGCACTCCTGCTTGTATCTTCTTGGAGAGATTTCCAGGTGGGTCTGAAAGAGATGTCTAAACTGTGAGACGCTGTATCCGGCCCTTTTCGCCCACTCTGTGACGGGCATAAAGGGGGATTCTTCCATCTGCCTTATGGTCTCTTCAAGCCACTCCGGCAGCAATGGAAGATGGCGGCTTATCCGGGGGATGGCGGCCCCAAGGAGGGCGCTTCCCAGGCCGTTTACTATAAGTGAGGTTCCTGCACTCAGATTTGATAGGAGTTCACGGGGATAGTACTCTGTAATGGCTGGGCTTGGCGTGTAAAACTTGGATGTATGAGAAGAGACAACCGCAAATGCCTGAGCGACCCATTCATGCATAAAGGCCCACTCATCCGGCGGGGCTGTCCAGCAGATTGGATCGGTCTTTGCCAAAACGCCGGAGACCCTTGGCAGGCCGAAGATTCTAAGCCCTACCGACAGCCATTCCGATTCATCCATAGCAACAATATTGCTATGGGGGGATGCAGGCAACCAGCAGACCTGGCCGCCCTTCACCAACCAGCTATGGCTCTCTATGGTAATCTGCACGGTGCCGGAAAGCATAAGCCATAGCGCAGGCATTTGTGCAGGGTGGTCAAACATTCCATCCCCGGCATTCCATTTATGTCGGCATATCCAGTCGACATCTACAAAAGTAGGAGACAAGGCTTTACTATCTACCGCCACTTTTGTCTGCCTCCGCTTGCCAAGCAAGCCTTTTTATAATTCCAACTAATGCCCCGTCCTTCTTCTGCAAATACCGGTGTCTATGTTAACGCTGTATTTGCAATTCAACCAGGCTCATTATCATTTTACTTGTTTATTTGAAGAAAGTCATTACCCATATCGCCGATTGTATTGGCCAATGCGCTTATTTGCCTTATTTACCTACGCTGTCAGACAGGTTGCGCGCGGCCTTCCTTTAGCCGCCCAAGCCTCTTAAGTATCCGGGCGAACGCCCATTCGCTCCTGAACCATATACAATATATATATTACAGCTTTTAGATTTCATGCCCTTCGCCCATTCCATCTTGAGGCATTATAAGCCCGTGCATTCAAGGCGTCAAGAATACAAGCATGTTAGGGAATGTTAGGCACACAACCCATTTTAAAGAGGCAATTATTCCAGAATCGGTTCACATAAAATGGGGTTTCAGCCTTGACTTGCATCACTCGTTTTGTTATACTTTTTTGGTGGAAACACCCCGTTAGACCGCACATGCGGAACGGGGTGTTTTGTTTGTGAGAAGGCGCAGAGCGTCCTTCCCGGGGAAGAAAATGAGATTATTCAAAGGACTATTCCAAAAAGTAGATCAGCTGGTTACGGGGCGCCGCCCGGTAGATGACGAACTCTTTGACGAGCTTGAAGAAGCGCTCATCCAGGCGGACCTTAACATACATACAGCCATACGCATAGTAGATAATTTAAGAGATGTAGCCCGAAGCGAGCGTATATCAGATTCAGAGGATATAAAGACCCGCCTGAAGGAAGAAATATCAGCGCTCCTCTCCTCTGGGCCAGAGGGGGGGCTTGCAGTATCGGCAGAGGCCCCCGCGGTCTACCTTGTAGTGGGTGTAAACGGCGCGGGAAAGACTACATCCATCGCAAAGCTGGCAAACATACTTAAATCCCGCGGAAACCGGGTGCTCCTTGCAGCAGCAGACACCTTCCGCGCAGCGGCCATAGATCAGCTAGAGATATGGGCCAATCGCATAGGGGTAGAACTGATAAAACAGCGCGAGGGTGCAGACCCGGCCGCCGTAGTCTACGATGCGCTTCAGGCAGCCAAATCCAGGCGTGCAGATGTTGTTATAGCAGATACCGCAGGCCGGCTCCACACAAGAAGCAGCCTTATGGAAGAACTAAAAAAGATAGGCCGCGTAGTAGAAAGAGAGAGCGGGCGGCCCGCAGATGAAGTTCTTCTGGTGCTGGATGCAACCTGCGGGCAGAACGCCATAAGCCAGGCGCAGGAATTTAAGGCGGCGGTGCCCATCTCCGGGATAATCCTTGCAAAACTGGATGGAACCGCAAAAGGCGGAATAGTAATAACCCTTAGAGACGAGCTTGGCATACCCATTAAATTTGCAGGCACCGGCGAAGGGATTAGCGATATGCAGGAATTCAACTCCCGGGAGTTTGCAGAAGCGCTTCTGGGCTAGG
>Ga0172377_10001670_pt1 | contig 22561 bp, 11 predicted proteins | sample Pumphouse3metaG_FD_119749 | JGI IMG/M metagenome (GOLD analysis project Ga0172377, IMG submission 119749) | Leachate microbial communities from a municipal landfill in Southern Ontario, Canada - Pumphouse #3 metaG | ecosystem: Engineered > Solid waste > Landfill > Unclassified | place: Canada... | reverse complement strand
TATTCTTTGAATTATTTCCACCAATAAAGTCTGATAATATTGTTCCTTTTATATTTTCAATATTAATTAATTTATCTGTTTCTGCTCCAAAATTTGCATTAGCATATCCATTAATATCAGTACTATTCATATTTATATTAAGTGCCATTAGTTTTTGGTTATACCAAACCCAGTCTCCAATACCATTATGGTCTCCACCATCAATAATATTATTCCCACCTGAGCTTATAATGGTATCATCGCCACTTCCACCAAAAAGTTTATCATCGCCAGCTCCTCCATCAAGAGTATCATCACCAACTCCTCCATAAAGTTCATTGGCATTTGCATCACCTTTGATGTAGTCATTTCCACTTGTTCCGATAACATTTCTAATATTTTTAACTGTATCATATGTACCCACTATTTCACTAGTTCTTACATTATCACTATAAATACTTACTTTCGAAAACTCTTCTCCATCAAGAGTTACACTAATAGCTCCTGTTGTAACTTTGCTATAATCAAGTACATCAGCTCCACTTCCACCATCTACTTGATTAATATAGTTATTTCCACTTCCAAAAAAACCACCCATAATAAAAGTGTCAGCACCAGCTTCGCCAAATAAAAAGTTAGAACCTTTACCACCATAAATAGTATCGTTTCCATCTCCAGCTTTTATAATGTTTGCTTCATCGCTACCTATTAAAATATCAGCATTTTTTGAACCTTGAATATTTTCAAAGTTTACAACAGTACTTGTAAAACCATTTCGAATAGCATTATTTGCAGCATAAGAAGTACCATTTATAGAAACAGCACTATTTCCAATATTTACACTAATTCCATTTACATTTGTAACACTTTCAAAAGAAACAGTATCTCCTGAAATATGAGAACCTCCATCAAGATAGTCATTCCCACCACCGCCATCTATAGTATCATCACCACCACCACCTTTAATAGTGTTATTGGTACTGTTTCCTATGATAGTATCATCAGCAGTGTTTGAACCTATTATATTTTCTATGTTTTTAATAGTATGGTTTGCTGTATCTCCACCAACTCTTACAACAGTAGGGTCACTTCCCTCTTGTAAAGAAATGATGATTTTATCTGTTACACTGCTATAATCAACATAATCACCATTTATATGTGAGCCACCATCTATTAGTACATCTTTAAAGTTTGAACCATTAAAAGTATCATCTCCGGCACCACCGATAAAAGTATAATTTCCAGCACCAACTGTAAAAGTGTCATTTCCAGCACTTCCTTCAAAAATAGAGATGTTTTTAACATAGTCACTATCTCCACCTATTTTTGAAATTTCATATACAGTTTGTGAAATACCTTGTTCATCATTTATTGTTGTAGTAGTTCCTAAATTTACTCTAATACTATTTGCTGCAAGTAAATTACTATAATCAACTTTGTCGTTTCCACTTTCACCATCTATAAAGTCATTCCCAGTTAATTTCCCTATAAAAGTATCATTCCCCAATCCACCATATAAATAGTTAGAGCCTGCAATTCCATAAATAACATCATCTCCAGCTCCACCACTAATAATATTTGTATTAGCATCACCTTTTAAAGTATCAGCATAAGAAGAACCTATTAAGTTTTGAAAATTAAGAAGAGTATCAAATCCATCTGCAATAGTATTTTGACTTTGTCCTTGTAAACCTAAATCTACACTTACACTTCCTAAAGCTCCACTATAACTTATTGTATTATTTCCAGTTGAACCATCAAGAGTGTTATTTTCTTCATTTCCTTGAATAGTATCATTTCCTGCACTTCCTATAACATTTTCTATGGAAATTAGTTTATCTAGATAATTAGTGCCACCATAAGTAGAATTTCCCACACCATTTGTAGCACCTCTTAATGTAACTGTTACATAATCAGCACCACTATAAGTTACGGTATCGCTTCCATCTCCACCATCAATAGTATTATTTCCACTACCACCTGAAATTGTGTCATTACCTTCTTCTGCATAAAGCTTATTATCCCCTGATATTCCATAAATAACATCAGCTCCCAAACCACCATAAATTGTGTTTTGAGCAGAACTACCTATTAAAGTATCATCTCCACTTCCACTTTTAATATTTTGAAAATTTAAAATAGTATCTGTACCTATTGTTGTTCCTGTTGCTTGATTTGCAGTATAAGTAGTTCCACCAAGTATAACTTGCCCACCAATATTTGCGATTACTTTAGCACTTGCATTTTCAAAGCTTATAGTATTTGTTCCAGTATATCCATCAAGAGTATTATTTGAACTATCACCTTCAATTGTATCAGCACCTTGAGAACCTAAAATATTATTTATATCTCTTATTTTATGATGATTTGGTGTAGCTCCTACTGTAACATCACTATAAGAACTCCCTTTAAGTCGTACATTAACACCATTCGTTAAAGCACTATAATCTACAGTATCCCCAAAGGTTTGATTTGTTGTTCCACCATCGATAACTACAGAAGTTCCATCAATTCCATTTTCAAAAATAAATCTATCATCACCAGCTTCTCCAAAAAGAAAATCTCCACCAGAACTTACATATAAAGTATCATTTCCAGCTCCACCTTTTAAAGTGTTTTTACTTGTATTTCCTCTTAAAGTATCATTTCCTGCTCCACCTGTTAGGTTTTCTATGTCATGAATAGTATCTGTTTTTTGAAGTACATCTGAAGAGTTATATACACTAATTGAGCTACTACTTAAATCTGCTACAACTTTGTATTGACTGTCTGTAATACCACTATAATCTACAATATCTCCATTTACCTCAGCTGTTGTACCACCCCAATAAGTATTATTCCCATCATTATATGAGCTTATAAATATATCATCTCCAGCTTCACCATAAAAAGTATCATCTCCAGATTTTCCAATAAAAGTATCATTTCCTGCTCCACCGTATATTGTGTCTGCATTATTACTTCCTATAAAAGTATCTGCAAAATTACTTCCTTTTATTTGCTCAATTCCTATTAAAGTATCATAACCACCATTACCATTATCATAAACTTGTTCACTTAGTTTAGAAAGGTCAACTTTGATACCGTTATATGGATTTAAACTATAATCTGCAATATCTATAAATGTTTCTGCTGTAGGAATTAAATTAGTATTTGAACTAATAGTACTATTTGTCTCTATATATAATTTTTCACCATCATTTACTATATAGCTATTCGTTATATTATTTGCATTAAAACTATTTTCTAGTGCTTTTAATACACTTGCTTTTGTATCTCCAACGGTAGCTATATAACTTATAGTTTTCCCTTCTAATGCAAAACTATAAGTCGTTCCAAAAACAATAGCTCCAAGAACTATTTGATAGCCATTTAATCCACCAATTAGAGTATTGTTTCCTCCACGACCCCAAAGAGTATCATTTCCATATCCACCACTTAAAGTGTTGTTGCTGTCGTTACCATAAATAGTATCATTTCCAGCACCACCTGCTATATTTTCGATACTCTTAATAGTTAAGTTTCCATCATTTGTCTCTTGTGCATCGGTAATAGATAAATCAAGTTTAATATTTTTAGCAGTGTAGGCAAAACTAACAAAATCACTTCCGCTTCCACCATCAATATAGTCGTCTCCTCCATAACCCAATAGAGTATCATTTCCACTTCCACCAATTAAAGTATTTCTACCACTGTTTCCTATTAATGTATCATTTCCACTTCCACCTACAATTCCATTAATATTTTTAAAAGTATCTGTTCCATAATATGAATTTATATATTTTGAACCATCATTAATATCTACTACTAAATTGGTAATTGCGGCACTATAATCAACTGTATCACTACTATTTATACCACCTTCAAAATAATCGTTTCCTTCGCTTCCAATAAACCAATCATCTCCCGTTCCACCAATAAAAGTGTCATTTTCAGTACTACCCTTGAAAGTATCTGCATAATTACTTCCTACAATAGTATCTATTCCGATTAAATTATCTCTTCCTCCAAGTCCATCATCAGTCACTTGGAAGTTAGTATTTGTCAAATCTACTTTTATACCGCCAATTGATGTTTCATAACTAGCTACATCTGTTCCTGTTCCACCAATTAAAGTATCATCTCCAGCACCACCAATAAGTGTATTATTTCCAGCAAATCCTCTTAAAATATTATTATTATAGTCACCATGGATAGTGTCGTTATAAATTGTTCCTGTAACATTTTCTATCCCTGTTAATTTATGAGAATCAACATCATTTAAATGAGCTTGTACCGTTTCATTTCCATTTAAAGTGATTACCAAACCTTTAGTTGGTGTAACTAAATCAGTAACGCCACTAAAATCAACTGTATCATTTCCAAGTCCACCTATTAAAGAATCTACTCCATGAGTTGAAGAAGTAATAATAAACAAATCATTATCAGCTCCTCCATCATGAATATTAACTCCTTGGCTACTATAGAAAGTATCGTTTCCTATTCCACCTCTAAATGTACTGTTTGCACTATTCCCTAAAAATGTATCTCCATAATCGCTTCCATGTACTTCATTAATACCAATTAAAGTATCACTTCCACCATCTCCATCACGAACAACTTGAGCACTTTGAGTCATATCAACATAAATTGAAGCACTTGCAGGTTTATAATAAGCAATATCTATTCCCGTTCCACTTCCAATTAAAGTATCATTTCCTCCTGCTCCATATAAAGAGTTTGTTCCAGCAGTTCCACCATCTAAAATATTGGCAAAACTATCTCCAAACAATGTATTATCAGAACTATTTCCAATAACTCTTTCAATACTATTTAAAATATCTGTCTCATCACCAATATCAAAAACACCACTACTATTTGTATCTATTTGAGCTCTATTTTCAGCTAGGTTTACATATATTTTCCCTACACGGTTACTTAAATCGAAAGTATCAAGTCCATCTCCACCATAAATAGTATCGTTTCCTGTACTACTAAAAATAGTATCATTCCCCAATCCTGCATATATAGTGTCAACTTGTATTCCTCCAGTAATGCTGTCATCACCACTTCCACCGCTTAATGTGTTGTTTCCAGCCGTTCCAAAAATAGTGTCATTACCAGCTCCACCATCTAATATGTTATTAAAATTATCCCCTGTTAATGTATCACTATTTGCTGTTCCAATAATATGTGAAACATTTTGAATCGTAACTGTATTTCCACCACTCAAAGATATAGCTACAGGATTTGAACCATTTAAAGTAACATTAATTCCACCCGTTGCTTGATTTGAATCACTATCAAGTATTAAACTATAATCAATCGTATTTAAACCACTAACTCCATTAAAAGTATCATTTCCAGCTGTTCCTAATGTATCACTTTGAGCCACAATAAAAGTATCATTTCCACTACTTCCTATTACCGTGTCACTTCCTGTTCCACTAAATACCGTGTTGTTATAACTTGTATAATCTGTTCCACTCTCAGTCATTCTTGATGTATAAATAACATTAGTTCCACTACCTGCCCAAATAGTGTCATTTCCAGCACCCAACTCAAAAGTCATAGTATCTGTTGATAAGTTAGTAGTTTTTCCAATGATAATATCACTATTTTTTGTTCCAATAATTTTTTCTATTGAAATAAGAGTATCTTTTCCAACATAACCATTATTTTGAACTTGTTGAGAAGCAAGCCCTAAATCAATATTTAATCCATTTGAACTATCAACCAAACTATAATCTGCAGTATCAACATCATCTCCACCATCTAAGATGTTATTTCCTTGTCGCCCAACTAAAGTGTCATTTCCTAATCCACCTTTTAAAACATTATCACTGCTGTTTCCAAAAAGTTTATCGTTTCCACTTCCACCTTCAACATTCTCAACATTGATAATTTGAACACGACCTTTTCCTGTATTTTGGATATCACTATTAGCTAAATCTAGAGTTACACCTGTTGCATCCCCAAAATTAAAACTTACGAAATCTGTACCCGTTCCTCCATCGATATAATCTAATTCATCAATCCCATTATTTCCATTAGGAAGTAAAGTATCATTTCCAGCACCACCAATTAAAACATTCGAACCATTTGTTCCTTTAATGGTGTCATTTCCACTTCCTCCAATAGCACCTTCAATACTAATAAAAGTATCTGTTCCATAGGTTGCATTAATATAAACCGATGTACTTCCTAAATCAATATTCAAATCATCAGTTGCGTTTGCATAACTTGCAACATCAATTCCATCTCCACCATTTAAAGTATCATTTCCAGCACTTCCTACAAGTGTATCATCTCCCAATCCACCAAAAAGTGAATTGCTTTGTGAATTTCCAGTAATAATATCTTTATACTTACTTCCTATTACATTTTGAATATCTTTAAGTGTTTCACGAACAGTTATACCACTGTTATTTGTAAATACTTCTTGAAGTGCTGTATTATTTAAGTTTAATGTAACCCCTGTTCCATTTGTATTAATTGCACTATAATCAACAGTATTAACTCCTAATCCACCATCAAGATAATTAGTTCCACCATTTCCACCACTTAAAGTATCATTTAAATTTCCACCTATTAGCGTATTATCTTGTGAGTTTCCTGCTAAAGTATTTTCATGTGTCAAACTTCCAGTAATATTTTCAATATTTATAATTGTGTGCGTTTGAGCTTTTAAATCACCTTCTAAAACTTTAGTTCCATTCCCAATTTCTGCTAGTTTTAGCTCTATTTTATTAGCTACATACGAGAAATCAACTGTATCACCCGTTACTTCACCATCATTTCCACCATCTATATAATCAATTCCACCACTAGCATAAAAATAATCATCTCCACTCTCGCCTGAAAGAATGTCATTTCCAGCCCCGCCTTGAAGTGTGTCATTTCCAGAACCTGCTTGAAATTCAAAATTAACCGTAGAAGTTGCATTGGCTTTTATAATATCTTTAGAGCTTGTTCCTATTATTTTTTCAATACTGTTTAGTTCATCTATTTCTTGAGCTGAACCTGTTCCTCTTTTCACTGTTCCTACAATATCTAGGTTTTCAATAACTAAAGATTTACCTGATTGGCTGTAATCAAGAGTATCAATCCCTTCCCCACCAATAATGCTATTATTTCCACCATAAGATATAAAATAGTCATTCCCTTTTCCACCATCTAAAATATTGTTAGAGTTATTTCCTATTAGTGTATCTTTTCCATCTGTTCCTATTAGATTTTCAATACTAATTAGCGTATCATCTGTACTAAGACCTTTTGAAGCCGTTCCTAAAAGTAAGTTTGCGATAACTCCAGCATCTGATACAGATTTAAGTAGTACACTATAATCAGCTGTATCATTTCCTCCTAAACCATTAAGAGTATTAACCTCGGTTAAACTAGCTCCTAAAGTATCGTTAAAAACAGTACCAATAAGATTTTGAATATTTTTTAAAGTATCATTTCCTGCGTTAATTGTATTTTGTGGAATGTTCTCTTTTCCTAAATAAACAGTAACTCCACCTGTATTAATATCTTCATAACTAACAGTGTCAACGCCTGTTCCACCATCGATAAAATCATCATTTTTACCACTATAAATTATGTCGTTTCCACTTCCTCCATATAAAGAGTTATTTCCACCCATCCCTTTTATAATATCATTACCTGCCATACCATAAAGAGTATTTCCTTGTGTAGATGAACCAATAAGTGTATCTCCAAAGGCTAAAATATCAGTACCTCTAATAGCATCAATATTTTTAAAACTATCTGTTCCTTGACCAGTTGCCCAGCCTTCATCTAAATTAACAGTTATAGCATTACTTTTATAGTAGCTATAATCAACTAAATCACTTCCACCCACTCCTCCATCGAAGCTATTATTAGTATTATCTGCTCCGCTAAAAGTATCGTCATATTGAGTTCCTATAACATTTTGAATATTAACTAAACGGTCATTTCCACTATTTGATGTAGATTCTCCCCATGTCTCTCCTAGACCAACTGCGGTAGGACTTAAAAGCTTAACAATTACGCCATTTAGATCAGTTACTTGTGAATAATCTACTGTATTGTTCCCCGTTCCTCCATCTATGTAATTATCTCCAAAACCACTTTTAAACAGATCATTTCCAGCTTCACCAAATAAAGTGTCATTTCCTTCTTTTCCATCAATAGTATCGTTTCCTGCACCACCGCGAATAGTATTAATACCTATACTTCCAATTAAAGTATCTCTAAAATCACTTCCTATAATATTTTCAATACTTATAAGCGTATCATTTCCTGAACCCGTTGCGCTTTGTGTTGTTAAATTAACAACAACACCAGCACCTACATTTGAAACAGCTAAATTTGAGTAAGAAACTGTATCATTTCCTGATCCTCCATCAACCGTATCATTCCCAAGTCCTGGAGCAATAGTATCATTACCTTCATTTCCATATAGTGTGTCATTTCCACTTTGTGCATAAATAGTATCTTGCGTAACTCCACCTATAACAGTTGTATCTATATCTCCTGTACGAATAATATTATCATTTAAGTTTGTAGCTAAAACAAATCCATCTTTATTTCCACCTACTGGTGTATACTTATATGATAAGGGTGCATTTACATCAACTTCTTTAATATTCATACCATATGATTTGTTAAATGTTAGATCCGAAATAAGAGGTTTTTCTGCATCTAATTTTAAGTATTCAGGAACATTAGTTATATCCCATACAGATTGGGCTTCAATATTCATCGTAAAATTTTTAGCTTCTGTTAATTGTGTATCATATTTAATAACAAAATTAATTGAACCATTATTAGGATCAATAGTAAAGCCGTTTATTAGTGCTTCTGCTTTATTAATTATCCAAACACCATCGCTTACTTTTGTACCTCCTACAATAGAAGCGATACTTGGAATTCCACTAATTTTAATAGTAGTAATACCAAAACCTAGAGGTTGAGAAGGAGAAAGATTAATCAATCTAGAAGTAAATGTATTTCCAAAGAAATCATTATTATCTGCATTAATAACTGATTTATTGGCAATTGAATTATTAACTGTTCTATAATCAATATCTTCAGCATTAGTCTGTTTTTGCAACTCACTTAAAGCAGGTGAATTAGGATAATCATTGGCATAAATGTTTCCTCCACCACCTTTTACAATTAGAGTTTTGTCTACTCCTTCACCTGAAAATTCACTAGTTGATTTTACATGCTCAACATTAATATCAAAAGTTAATGAAGGCTTTACTCCTTCAACAGCAGCATCTTCTGTTTTTGTTGCTTTGGCTTTATTTGTATCTGTTTTCATTGATATATTTGTATTTATTACTGATACTTCAGTTGATGGTTGAATAAATTGAGCAGTACTTTCAGCCAAACTTTGAGATATATTATCATCCATTGCAACATTATTATCTATTACAATTACTTGTGGAGTAGCTTCATTTTTCTTTTCTTCATTAGCTTTATTTTTTTTATCTTGTTCAGAGGCATCAGGTAGATTTACAAATTCATTAGTAACAATAGAGTTAATTGGTAAGGCATTTATTTCTTCAATATTTGATAAAATTGTAGATAAAGATGTAACTTTCCCACCTTGTCCAATAAATTCAGGAGTATTCTCACCATATCCCATTAGAGCTAATGAAACAAAAGTATAATTACCTGCACCTGGCATTTCTAATACTATATCACCACCGATAAGCTTAAATTTCGCATTTTCTAAATTAATTCCAAGGGATTCAAGATCAATTTTATCACCAGGTCTTACATAAATAGCTATATTTTCACCAACTGGTGCTTTTTCTTTTATTTGAACTTTGTTATTTAAATATTTGATAGATTTAGATTCTTCTTGTGCCATCTTGAACTCTTTGTAATATATTATTTTACTTAATATACCATAATTATTGTTAATAAAAAATTTGATTACTTTTTAGAAATATAAATAAACAAAACACCAAATTATCAAGTATATTTAAGAACAATATATTAAATAACTCAATTATTTATTTTATTTTTTTAGGCTATTATTTTATAAAATAAGTATAGAAAAAGTGTAGTAAAAAGAAATCTAGTATTCTAATACTAGATTTCTTTTTTTAATAAAAAGTTTTAGTTATTATCAACTAAATCTTGTAGAAATTTAATTGTCATTCTAACCCCTGCTCCACTTGCTCCATGTGGATTATATCCCCAAGGTTTTTCTACAAATGCAGGTCCTGCTATATCAAAATGAATCCATTTTTCTTTATTTTCATCGCTAATAAAGTTATCCAAAAACATTCCTGCTGTAATTGCGCCACCATATCTTGTGTTTGCAATATTACAAATATCTGCTATTTCTGATTTAATAGATTTTTTTAGGAATCTATTAAAATCTAAACTTGTAGCATATTCACCAGATTTTAAAGCAGATAAAACTGCATTTCTTTTTAGTATTTCATTGTTTCCCATAATTCCTGTTGTATATTCACCAACTCCAACAACACAAGCACCTGTTAATGTTGCATAATCAAAAATATAATCAATATCTTTTATTTCATCTTGTGCGTAACATAAACAATCAGCAAGAACCAATCTTCCCTCAGCATCTGTATTTCTTATTTCAATAGTTTTCCCATTTTTTGCTTTTAACACATCATCTGGTTTATAAGCATTTCCACCAATCATATTTTCAACTGCACCCACAATTCCATGAACTTCAAAAGGAAGCTCTAATTTTGCAATTGCCCAAAGTGTTGACATAACAGCACAACCACCTGATTTATCAGATTTCATAGTAACCATAAAATCAGCAGGTTTTAAAGATAATCCACCTGAATCATAAGTTAAACCTTTTCCTACTAAAACTATTTTAGCTTGAACATTTTTAGGTTTGTAAGTCAAATGAATAAGTTGTGATTCATGAATAGAAGCACGACCAACGCTTAACATAGCATTCATACCATTTTCTTTTAAAAACTTTTCACCCTCAATTTTAACTTCAATATCTGCACTTCTTGCAAGTTTTTTAGCAGTTTTAGCCATAACTTCAGGATAAAAATCAGCAGGAGGTGTATTTACCATATCTCTTGTTTTATTTACAGCTTTTGAAATAATTATTGATTCATTTAATATTTTTTCAAATTTCTCATTTTTATTTGATACTAAAATTTGAAGTTCAATTTTCTTTTTGTCTTTTTCTGATTTATAATTTACAAATTTATATTCACCAAGTATTGCACCCTCGATTAAAGCTTTAAAATTATTTTCTAAAACTTCATTTAATTCAATTCTTGCATTTGCAAATTTTGTTGTTTGAAGTTTTTTAATTGCTGTTGCACTAGCAATTGCAATTGAATCATAATTTTCTTCTTCATAACCCACATAAATCTTTTTTGATTCTGCTAATAATATACAAGCTTCATCTTTTGCTTTAAAATCTAGAATTTCTAAAAGCTCTTTGTCTTCTAAATTTTCAATATTTTTTACAAAAATAATCTCAATTTCTGTATCATTTTTTTCTATATTTTTATCAACTAAATTAATTTTCATTTATAACTCCTTTTTCTACTTTTTTTGTAGCTTTATTAATATAAAATATTATACTTCCACCTAAAATAACAATAAGTGGAATTGCAAAATACCAATGTTTTTTTGTCCATTCAAGAACTATTATAATCTCATTCCCAAAATACCAAACAGGAACTATTGTAAGAGCAGCCCAACACCATGCACTTATAAGATTTATAAATGCAAACATTCTTGCATCATATCTTGTAAGTCCAATAGAAATAGGAATTATTGTTCTCATTCCATACATATATCTTTGGATAAAAATTATTGGCCATCCATGTTTTTTTAGAAGTAAATGTGCAAATGCAAATTTTCTTCTTTGTCCTCTAAATTTCTTATAAACATAATCTTTATTAAATCTACCAATATAAAAATAAACTTGATCCCCAGCAAAACCACCAAGACCTGCAACAAATATTGCAATATAAAGATTCATATCACCTGTATGTGCCAATAACCCAGCCATTATAAGACCAGCTTCACCCTCTAACATTCCCCATGCAAAAAGTATTATATATCCGTATTTTCTAAGAAGATATACAAACTTTTCTTCAAAACCTTCTACTGGTGCATTATATAAATTATAAGCTAGAAATGAAAAAAATAAAATCAAGAATACTGCTAATATTTTTCCCGAATGGGGTTGAATTTTTCTAAAAAGCTCTTTCACAATACCCCTTTTTTATTCAAAATTTAACAAACTTTTAGCTTGTACCATATCTTTATCTCCTCGACCAGATAAGTTTACGATAACTATTTTATCTTTAAATTTCTCCTTTGCTTTTTTTAAATAAGCGATTGCATGTGATGACTCAAAAGCTGGAATAATTCCCTCTTTTCTACTAAGCCATACAAAAGCATCTAAAGCTTCTTTATCCGTTATTGAGTCATAAGAAACCGATTTATTATCTTTATGAAAAGAGTGTTCAGGTCCAATTCCTGGATAATCAAGTCCCGCACTAAAAGAGTGAGCTTCTATTACTTGACCATCTTCATCTTGAAGTAAATATGAACATTGTCCGTGTAAAACTCCAGGACTTCCTTTTTCTAGTGAACAGCCATGTTTATCCGTATCAAGTCCTAAACCACCAGCTTCAATTCCAATACAAGTTACTTCTTTATCTTCTAAGAAGTGTGAAAAAATACCAATAGCATTAGAACCTCCACCAATACAAGCAACCACATAATCTGGCAATCTATTCTCTTTTTCTAAAATCTGTTTTCTAGCTTCATATCCAATAACAGCTTGGAAATCTCGAACCATCATAGGATATGGATGAGGACCTGCCACTGTACCAATTATATAAAAAGTATCACGAGCGTTTGTAACCCAATATCTAATCGCGTCATTCATGGCATCTTTTAAAGTTTTACTTCCACTTTGGACAGCTATTACTTTTGCACCTAATAGTTTCATTCTAAATACATTTAATTCTTGTCGCTCAACATCTTTTGCACCCATAAAAACAGTACATTCTAAACCCATAAGAGCAGCAATAGTAGCAGTTGCAACTCCATGTTGACCAGCTCCTGTTTCTGCTATGACTTTTGTTTTTCCTAGTTTCTTAGCAAGTAATCCTTGAGCTATTACATTATTTACTTTATGTGCCCCTGTATGATTTAAATCTTCTCTTTTTAAATATACTTTTGCACCAATTTCATCACTTATATTTTTTGCAAAATATAAAGGATTTTCTCGTCCAACATAATCTTTTAATAAATAATTAACTTCTGTCCAAAATTCTTTATCAAATCTATATTTTTTATATTCAGCTTCTAACTCTTTTAAAATCGGCATTAAAGTTTCAGGAACATATTGTCCACCAAAAATACCAAACTGACCTTTTTCATTAGGATCAAATATACTTGGTTTTGGAATATAATTACTCATTTATTTCTCTTTTTATTAAATTATTAAATTTCTAACACTGAATAAACAGGAGCTATTTCTCTTAATTTTTTAGCACCATCTAATATTTGTATATTCATTAAAAAACACACCTCTACTAAATTTACATCTAATTTTTTAATTAAAGTTGCAGCTGCATTTGCAGTTCCACCACTTACTATTATGTCATCAATTAATAGAACATTTACATTTTTTTCATTATTAAAAGCATCAAGGTGAATTTCAACTTCATCAAAACCATATTCAAGCTCATATTTTTCACAAACTGTCGTAGTTGGAAGTTTTCCTTTTTTTCGTACAGGAACAAAACCAACGCCCAATCTATCAGCAAGTGCAGCACCAAAAATAAAACCACGAGAGTCAATTCCAGCAACATAATCTAAATTGTAAGATTTATATCTATCTTCTAAATGATCCATCAAAAGCTTGAATGCAACTTTATTATTTAATAAAGTTGTAATATCTTTAAAAACAATTCCATGCTTTGGAAAATCATTTACACTTCTTATTGAATCTACTAATATTTTTTTGTCACTCTCGTTTAATACAATATCTTTACTCAATCAAAATCCTTTTATAATCGCTACTTTATCAAAAGCTGTTTATTCTATCTAAATATTTATTATTGTTTAATGATGTTTTTCAAATATTTAAGAATCTATAATATATAATATAAAACATTATTTATAAAGGATTTTTATGAAAATATTGATGCTGCTTTTTCTTTTTATTTATCTAAATTCCCAAGAACTTCAAAAAGCAAAAAATTATGATAATTCAAAATATAATATTACAAATTGGTATATGAGTGAAAAACTTGATGGAATCCGCGCATACTGGAATGGAAAAGAACTTCTTAGTAAAAATGGCAATAAAATATATGCACCTAGTTGGTTTACAAAAGATTTCCCACCTTTTGAACTTGATGGTGAATTATGGACAAAAAGAGATGACTTTGAAAGCATTCAAAATATAGTTTTAGATACAAATCCATCAATAAAATGGGAAGAAATAACTTATAATATCTTCGAAGTTCCAAATGAGAAAGGAAATTTTGATAAAAGATTAGAAAAAATAAAATCTTGGTTAGATAATAATCATAATAAATTTATTAAAATAATTCCTCAAATAATATGTAAAAATGATGCTGAATTAAATGCCTATTTAGAAAAATTAGTTGATGAAAAAGCTGAGGGGATTATCCTAAAAAACCCTAACTTAGAATATTTCAGTGGACGAAGTGAAAATATTTTAAAAGTTAAAAAATTTTATGATAATGAGGGTTTAGTAATAGGTCTAAACTACTCAAAAAATGGTGAATTCAAAAGTTTAAAACTTAAATTAAATAATGGAATTATTTTTAATTTAGGTGGTGGTTTTTCAGATATACAAAGAAAAAATCCACCTCAAATTGGAGATATTGTAACTTTTAAGTATTATGATTTAACAAAAAATAATAAACCGAAATTTGCCTCTTTTTTAAGAATAAGAAAAGAAGAATAATAATTTAATAAAGCTCGTAAGAAGCTGTAACTATCTTTGCTTCTTTTATTTTTTTACAAATAGTTGTATCTTTTTGGCTATCAACTACAACTTCAATAGATTTATTTTCACTTTGCGATGTTTTAACTTCTAAATATACACAAGAATTTTTATCACTTATTTTTGTGTCACTTACCGTCCAGTTAGTGTCATTTATTGTCAAAACATCGCTTATTTTTTCAATTTTTTGATTTAATAAATAATAACTTTGAAGAGAAGAAACAGCTGTATTTAAGTCTCTTTTAATAGTTGAAACTAAAGCAGAATCTTTTGTATCAATATATTTTGGTATTGCAAAAGATGCAACTATTCCTAAAATAACAATAGCAAAAATAAGTTCTAAAAGTGAAAATGCAGATTTCATAACAATCCTTAAAGTAATTTTAAAGATTATATATATTTATTTCTTAAGATAATATAATATGTTATTTAAAAAATATCTGGCATATCAATATTTGTCTCTCGTTCTGTATCAGCAACTGTTTCAAATACCATTTCTATTGGTGAGTTATTATGCTCATTCTCTTTATCTACAAATCTAGTAAGTGCTTTTTGGAAATTAAGTTTTACTGTTCCTATTGGTCCATTTCTTTGTTTTCCAATAATTATTTCTGCTTCTTCTTCTGGTTTATTTATAAATTTTGATTTATAATCTTCACCTTTATCTTTTGCTTCTTTTTCTTTCCTTGCTTCATCTCGTTCTTTATAAACATCATCTCTATAAACAAACATGATAATATCAGCATCTTGCTCGATTGCTCCAGATTCTCTTAAATCCGATAACATTGGTCTTTTATCTGGTCTATTCTCTAATCCCCTATTTAACTGAGAAAGTGCAATAATTGGGATTTTCATCTCCCTTGCCAACATTTTTAAACCCCTTGAAATATCTGAAACTTCTTGGTGTCTATCTTTATTTCCAGTTCCTTGCATTAGTTGAAGGTAATCTATGATTACAAGTTTTATATTATTTGATTCATTTTGGGCAAGTTTTCGCACTCTTGCACGAAGTTGATTAATATTTATACTTCCACCATCATCAACGAAGAGTTTTTTTGTATTTAAATCATCAAATGCACCACTAAGATTTGTCCATTGTTGGTCATCTAAATCACCTTTTCTAAGGTTTTGTAATGGAATAGAAGTTTTTGCAGAAAGCATCCTTAACATCAATTGTTCAGCTGGCATTTCTAGTGAGAAAAGAATAACACCTTTGCCTTGTTCAACATTTTTTAAAGCCATATTTAAAACAAGTGCTGTTTTCCCCATCGCTGGTCGTGCTGCAATAATAATCAAATCCCCAGCATTAAAACCTGTTGTTCTTCTATCTAAAGCTTCAAAACCTGTTGTTTCTCCAATGAGGTGTTTATTCCCCATTTTTTTCATTTTCTCAATATATTCAAGAGTATCACGAGTTACTACTTGCATATCTTTTAATTCAGAAGTTGCAGAATCTGTAGAGATTTTATAAAGTTCACCTTGAATTGTATCAAGTGCTTCATTTGCACTCATTTCTTCTTCAATGGCTACTTTTTTTATTGTTGTTGCAAGTGTTGCTAACTCTCTTTTTACTGAACCATCTTTGATTTCTCTAACATATGCTAAAGTATTCGTGATTGGATTTGCTGAAAGAATTTCTAACAAAATAGAGTCATCAACATCTTTTGCATCAACTCTTTTTCTTATAAACTCTTCATCAATTGGCATATCGTCATTATGAAGTTTTACCATTACTTCAAATATTTTTTTGTGTGCTGGTAAATAAAAATCTTTAGGTTTTAAAACACCTAAAACATCTTCAAGTTCTTCAGGGTTAAATAAAATAGAACTTAATACGGCTCTTTCTATGTTTATACTGTAAACGCTATCCATTATTTTCTCTTTTGGGCTTCTATTTCCACTTCCTCTATAAATCTATTTATTAATGCATCTCCTGATAATTTAGCGATGATCTCACCTTTTTTCATAACAAGTCCGCTACCTTTTCCAAAGGCAATTGCAACATCAGCAGATTTTGCTTCTCCAATTGCATTTACGACACAACCCATAACTGAAACATCCAATGAAGTTTTTATATGTTTTGTTCTTTTTTCTATTTCACTAACAGCACTTACTAAATCTGCTTCTATTCTTCCACAAGTAGGACATGAAACTATGTTTAAACCATCTTTTGCAATTCCAACATCTTTTAAAATTGCACGCCCTACTTTTATCTCTTCTTCAAGTTCACCAGTCATTGAAACTCTTAAAGTATCACCAATTCCATCAAGTAAAAGTGCACCTAAAGCAATTGAAGATTTAATTGTTGAGTGAAATTGTGTTCCAGCTTCTGTAACTCCAAGATGAAATGGATAATTATTCATAGGTCTTAATCTTCTATAAGCTTCTACTGTTCTTTGAACATCACTAGCTTTTAGAGAAACTTTTAAATTTGTAAAACCTAAATCTTCAAGATATTTGATATTATAATCAGCACTTGCTACCATACCTTCTGGTGTTTGTCCATATTTATCTTCAAACTGTTTTTCAAGCGACCCTGAATTCACTCCAATTCTAATAGGTATATTTCGCTCTGTACAAGCACGAACCACTTCTTGAACTCTTTTTCTATCTCCAATATTTCCTGGATTTATTCTAATACAATCTACCACTTCAGCAGCAATTAAAGCTAATTTATAATGAAAATGAATGTCTGCTACAAGGGGAAGTGAAACTTGTGATTTTATCTCTTTTAACGCTAAGGCTGCTTCCATATTTGGAACAGCAACTCTTACTATATCAGCACCTGCAAAATGTAAAGCTGTGATTTGTTCAACAGTTGCTTTTACATCTGATGTTTTTGTGAATGTCATTGATTGTACAGGAATTGGTGCATCGCCACCAATTGGTACATTTCCTACAAATATTTGTTTAGTTGGGTATCTTTTTATCATGGTGTGATTTTATCACAAATTTATTAATTCTAAATGAATATTAATTAAAAAGAAAGTTCAGTTTATGTATAGTGAAAACTCATAAATCTACTAAAAGTTTATATTAATGCACACCAAAAGAAATGTTTTTATTGCTGTTTTCTCTTTTTTAGTTCTAACTATTTTTGTCCTTAGTGGCACTTATTATTACATCTTAAATAAACAAAAAAGTCTATTAGATTCTACTTATAATACAATGAATACACATATTTTAAAACTTACTGAAAATTTTATAGATAATAAAACAAACACTACCTTAGCAATAGCTTTATCGTTGGTAAAAGATTCTGAATTACCTAAACTAATGGCTAATGAAGAGTATGATAAATTTAACTATAACGATATTTCACTGCAAATAAAAGATAATACAAAATATAAGAATATTTGGATTCAAATAATAGATAAAAATGGAAATAGTGTCTATCGTTCTTGGACAGATAAAAAAGGTGATAATCTTTTTTTTAGAAAAGATTTAAAAAATTTTATCGAAAATAAAAAAGTTTCTACTTCTATTAGTATTGGATTATATTCAATGACTATAAAAGCCCGAGCACCTATAATGGATGAGGAAAATAATTTCTTGGGAGCTTTAGAAATTATTGGTCAATTTAATTCTATTTCAAATGATTTAAAAGAAAATAAAATTGATTCTGTAATAATTGCAGATAAAAAATATAATGAAATAATCCAACTTCCATTTAGTAAAATATTTATTAATGATTATTATGTTGCAAATGAAAATGTAAATAAAGAATTAATTACTTATTTACAACAAAATAAAATTGAAAAATATCTCAAAATCGATAACTACATCATAGAAAACAACTATTTAATTTCAAAATATAATCTTTATAATAATAAAAATGAAAGATTAGGATACATTTTAAATTTTGTAAAATTATCAGATATAGATATTCGAATTGTGGAATCTTTTAAAATTCAAACTATTATGATTTCCGCGATAGTTTTAATTACTATGCTTTTCTTCTTTTTAATTTATCTTTATACTAGTTATTTAAGACTTTTAAGAATTCAAGAAAATAAAAAAGAAGCTATTCTTAATTCTCAACAAAATATTATTGTAATAACCCTTGGAAATGAGATTATTGATGCAAACCAAAGATTATATGATTTTTTTACAAATACCAAAGATTTAGAAAGTTTTAAAAAAATATACAAATGCATTTGTAGTACTTTTATAGATATGCAAGATAATATTTATATTATTGAAAAATATTACAATGGAAGAAATTGGACGGAACATATTTTAGCAAATCCAGATAAAAACTTTCGAGTTGCTATAAAAAATATGCAAGATAAAATCAGACACTTTTCTATAAAATGTTCAATAGTCAAAAATGAAGAGTTTATAATAGCAACACTTACAGATATAACTCAAGAAATAGAACAAATTCAAGCAAATAAAGAAAAAGATAGAATACTTTTTCAACAATCAAAAATAGCTGCAATTACAGATACTTTAAAAAACATTGCTCATCAATGGAGACAACCTTTAAGTGTAATAAGTACAATTACAAGTGGAATGAAACTTCAAAAAGAGTTAAATATTCTTGATGATAATGAGTTCAATTTATCATGTGATGGAATAATAAATAATACAAATAAATTATCTACAACCATAGATAATTTTACAAATTTTTTTAATATAGATAATAACTCAAGTAAATTTTCATTAATTGAAGCTCTTGAAAACACAAAAAAATTTATGGATTCGATTTTAGAAAAAAATTCAATAGAATGTCAATTTGTTTATGATAGTGACATAATTTTAAACTGTAACAAAAATGACTTTTCACAAGCTATTTTAAATATTTTAGATAATTCAGTTCATGCCTTAATAAATGTTGAAAATATTGAAGATAGATTTATATTTATAGAATTTAAAAATAATATTTTACAAATAAAAGATTCAGGAAATGGTATTGATAAAAATATTATTTCAAAGATATTAGAACCTTACTTTACAACTAAACATCAGGCTTTTGGAGTCGGACTTGGGCTTTATATTGTAAACGAATTTTTTGTTCAAAATCTTGGTTATAAAATAGATATTCAAAATGTAACTTATAATCATAAAAATAAAAACTATTCTGGGCTTAACTTTATTATCGATTTTAATTAAACTTCGATTTTGTAAAGATTAGATATAATGCACGAATTATAAGAAAAGGGACTTTATGCAAGATTTTTCTATTTTTGATTTAATTATTATAACTATTACTCTAATATTAGGACTAAAAGGTTTATTTAGAGGATTAATAAAAGAAGTATTTGGAATTATTGGAATTATTGGTGCAATTTTTGTAGCCTCAAGAATTTCAAAAGAAACAGGTGATTTATTAGCTCCAATTTTAGTTTTAGATAATCCAGCAACCATAAAATTAATTGGATTTATAACTGCTTTAGTTGCTGTTTGGCTTATAGTTTATACAGCTGGAATAATTGTTAGTAAGATTTTTTCAGCGAGTGGATTAGGTGTTGTAGATAGAATTTTTGGATTCATTTTTGGAGCATCAAAAGTATTTTTAATATTTTCAGTTATTGCTTATGCTTTATATCAAGTTCAATCTTTCAAAAAAGTAATGGATGAAAAATTTGAAAACTCATTTGTAATGCCTCATTTAATAAGTACGGGTTCATTTATCATAAAACTTGATACGACTGCAATTACAACAAATGTTAATAAAGTGATTGATACAACAAAAGCGTCTGAAGTTATTGAAGATACAAAAAATAATATAAAAGAAAATATTCAAACAACTACAAGTAGTGTAAAAGAAGCCGTTGAAGAAGAGGTTATAGATACTATTAAAGAAAAAATAGAAGATACAAAAAATGCAACAAAAGAAGAACTAGGTAGTACAAAAGAAAAACTAAGAAGTATTGCTAATAAACCACAAGAAAATTAATTAAGGGATTTAATATTGTTTGAAAATACATATATACAACAAAGAATTGAAAAAGCAGAAAAACTAAGAGAAGTTGGAATTAATCCTTATGCAAACGAATGTTCAAGAAATTGTACGATTGCAAAATATTTAAATGTAAATAGTGATATTCTTCATACAGAAGAAAAAAGAGATGAAAATAGAACTTATACAGTTGCTGGAAGAATTAAACTTTTCAGACTTATGGGAAAAGCTAGTTTCTTAAAAATTGAAGATGAAAGTGGAATGCTTCAGATTTATGTGGCAAGAGATAATTTACCTGAAGGTTTTTATAACGATATATTCAAAAAAAATATTGAAGTGGGAGATATTATAGAAGTTTCTGGTTATCCATTTGTAACAGGACAAGGTGAACTTTCACTTCATGCAGATGGTTTAAAAATTCTTACAAAAGCAATTTCTCCACTTCCAGAAAAATTTCATGGTATTCAAGATAAAGAGTTAAGATATAGACAAAGATATTTAGATTTAATTATGAATTCTGAGGTTCGAAAAACATTTCATATTAGAAGTAAAGTAATAAGTCTAACAAGAAGATTTTTTGAAAATAAAGGTTTTTTGGAAGTAGAAACTCCAATGATGCACCCAATTGCAGGTGGAGCGAATGCTAAACCATTTGTAACTCATCATAATGCTTTAGGAATTGATAGATTCTTAAGAATTGCACCTGAGTTATACTTAAAAAGATGTATTGTTGGTGGATTTGAAGCTGTATTTGAAATCAATAGATGTTTTAGAAATGAAGGAATGGATGCAACGCATAATCCTGAATTTACTTCTATTGAATTTTATTGGGCTTATAAAACTTACAAAGATTTAATTGTTTTAACAAAAGAGTATTTTGAATATTTATTTGAACATTTAGATTTACCAACTGTTTTACCTTATGGAGAGTTAAAAATAGATTTTAGTAACTTTACTGAAATTCCATTAATTCAATCTTTAGTACAAATAGGTGGAGTTCCTGCTGATATTGTTGAAGATAAAGATAAAATTATCGCATTTATGAGAGAAAAGAAATTAGATGTAAATGATAAAATGAATATTGGACAACTTCAAGGTGAATTATTTGATGAATATGTTGAAGCAAAACTTATAAATCCAACATTTATTACAGAGTATCCCGTTGAAATTTCTCCACTGGCAAGAAGAAATGATGAAAAACCTCATTTAACTGATAGATTTGAATTATTTATTGCTGGAAAAGAGATAGCAAATGCATTTTCAGAGTTAAATGACCCGATTGATCAACTTCAAAGATTTGAAGGACAAATGGCTGCAAAAGAGTGTGGTGGAGATGATGAAGCCCATGAAATGGATGAAGATTTTGTAAATGCTTTATCTTATGGAATGGCTCCAACAGCAGGTCAAGGTATTGGAATTGATAGATTAGTAATGATGCTTACAAATGAGCATTCAATTAGAGATGTATTACTATTCCCAGCAATGAAACCAATAAAACACGAAATCAATCTTCATGATGATGAAGAATAATATTTATTAATAATTTTAAGGAGAATAATCAAATGAATTACATAACAAACGCAACGCTAGAACAAGCAGATAAAGAAGTATTCGACATAATCGAAAACGAATTAAAAAGACAAACAAATCACTTAGAAATGATTGCAAGTGAAAACTTTACAAGT
>Ga0172377_10001669_pt1 | contig 22561 bp, 18 predicted proteins | sample Pumphouse3metaG_FD_119749 | JGI IMG/M metagenome (GOLD analysis project Ga0172377, IMG submission 119749) | Leachate microbial communities from a municipal landfill in Southern Ontario, Canada - Pumphouse #3 metaG | ecosystem: Engineered > Solid waste > Landfill > Unclassified | place: Canada... | reverse complement strand
ATCATGATGAGAATCTTCAGGATGTTACCTATGAGAACTCTCAAGCTAGAGAAAGAACTCAAATACTTATGGACATTGCTAACCAAGAGAAGGGAATAGTAATTGGAACAGGGGATTTAAGTGAAATGGCTTTAGGCTGGGCGACTTACAATGGTGATCATATGTCCATGTACGGGGTTAACAGCGGGGTTCCAAAAACTTTGGTGAAAGTTCTTGTAAAAGAAATTAGCAAACAAGAGAAACCTAAAATTGCAAAAATTCTTGATGATATTTTGGACACTCCAATTAGTCCTGAATTAATTCCAGGAAAACAAGAGACTGAAAATCTTGTTGGCCCTTATGAACTACACGATTTCTTTATTTACCATGCTTTAAGATGGGGGTTAGGTCCTAAAAAGATTTATTATCTTTCTAAGTATGTTTTTAATGGAGTTTACACTGATGAAGTAATTTATAAATGGTTAAAAAGTTTTTATTATAGATTCTTTAGTCAACAGTATAAACGTTCTTGTATGCCCGATGGTCCTAAAGTTGGTTCAGTTGCTTTTTCACCAAGGGGAGACTTAAGAATGCCAAGTGATGCCTGTTCTCGTGATTGGATTAATGAACTAGAAGAAATACATTAGAAAATAAATTGTATCCTTTTTATATGAGTTTTGTTATACTTGTGAAATCGGTGTCTTAGTTAATGAGGTTTCCGAAAGAAAAAGCAAGGATAAAGTGTTTTATGAAAAGGAATCTTTTTGTATTTTTTTTAATTTTTATAATTCCAATAACTTTATTTGCTTCAAGGGGACCTCTAGATTTTACATTGGGTGTTTTAGCTCAATATAATGGTGAACTTGGGCAAATACAGGAACAAACTGAGAATGAAGATTATGAGGCTTTTACTGATCCTGGTAATTACCAGTTTGGACCGGAAGCGACAATGAAATTTTCATTACTTGAAATTTCTTCAGCAGTTCTTATGAGTAGGGATGAAAGTACTGATTATGATTGTTTTTTCAATGGTTTTGTTACAATAGGAGTAACGTTGGATATTTCAGTTTGTAGATTAGGCTTGGGTTTGGGACCTGACTTTTATTATGAAACAGCAACAAAAGATTTTAGATTTGGTCCAATGAATGATGTACAAAAGAATAAGATTATTCAAAAAAATAATCTTGATGAAAATGCAGAAAGTCTAAGTGCAGATGATTATGTTTTTTGGGATATGTTTATTACTTCTCCAGTAAATTTGAGATTAACTGCTGACTTTTTAGTTGGACCTTTAAATCTTGGATTTTCGGCTGTATTGCCGACCAATGTATCTCTTGAAATGGCAGATAGTTGGAAAGATTTATTTAGCAGCGAAAAAGACTGGGAAAGAATAAAAGTTGGTATTTCAATGGGATTCACAGTTTTTTAAAAATTTTTAAGGAAGCAAAAGAATAATGAAAAGGAAATTTCTTGTTATTATAGTTTTAATAGTTTTACCTGTAATGGTTTTTGCCGAAACACAATGGTTTGATATCAGTGTTGGGTTAAGTATGTTTAAAAAAGTTAGAGAAGTTTCAACATCTTTTGAGTTTAGTGATCTTGTGGACCTTGATTCTTATGACTATAAGGCAGAAATAAGAAATAAATTATTGTTTTTTGAATTTGATATGGTTGGATCTCCTTCAATAACTAGTAATGGATCTTTTCAATTTGAGGGATTATTTCTTTATGGTTTTACAGATGATATTTTTGATTTTGCAAGAATTAGTTTTTGTGTTGGTCCTGATTTTACTTATATTAACGATGGGACTAAATCGGAAATTATTGTTCAAGGAAACGTTATTGAAACCAATTCTTTAATCGATTTACTTTGTGCAAGTACTTATACTTTTAGAGCTGGTATTGATTTTATTTTGGGTCCTGTAATGAAAATTGGATTAGCTTATACCCTTCCTACTGAATTTTCTTTGAACTCAGGAGACCTCAATTTACTAGTTCCTAGCTATGAAAATTTAAAAGAAGGTAAAATAAGTCTTTCAATTTTGATGACTTTAGTATAATTAAAGAGTGGTTATCAAATTATTTTACTTTTTTTTATAAATTTTGTATCTTTTTTATTTACTGATTGTTTACTACTGTATAATGTTAAAAATAAGAAAGGAGAAAATATTATGAAGAAAATTTCAATGGTTTTATTAATCGTTTTATTGGTTACTGGTTTTGCTTTTGCAGGACGGGGACCAGTTGATGTAACTTTGGGTGTTTTAGCACAGTATAATGGAGAATTAGGGGATTTAGAAGCTGGTGAGTTTGATGGTTTTAAAGATGTTAATAACTATCAGTTTGGACCAGAAGTAAGAGTTAAATTTACACTTTTAGAACTTGATGCAGCTGGTTTGGTAAGTAAAGATGATGATGATGGATATATCTTTAATGGTTTCTTCACTGGTGGAGTTTCTCTTGATTTATTAATAGCTCGTGTAGCTTTTGGTATTGGTCCTGATATGTATTATGAAACTGCGACAAAAGATTTTAAATTCGGTCCTATGGATTCAATACAGAAAGATAAGATAGCTAGTCGTAATGAGATTATTGGTGGTGGTTCTGCTTTAACAGAAGATGATTATGATGCACTTGATATGTTACTAACATCTCCAATTAATCTTAGAGCAACAGTTGACTTTTTAGTTGGAAAGTTAACAGTTGGAGTTTCCGCAACCTTACCTACTAATTTCTCTTTAGATATGGCAGACCAGTGGGAAGATGCTATTCCAGATTCAGAAGATTTGAAAAGAGCTAAAATTGGTATTTCAATGGGAATTGCAATACTATAGTAGTTAGAATAATTTAATAATTAGGGTTTCTTGAATTTTTCAAGGAACCCTTTATTTTTTGGAAATTTTGTGGATAATAAATAGTATAAATGTTATAGTTGATATGCTTTAGGAGGTTTATCATGGCAGAGAAAGGCGGATTTGGGTCTGGTTTATTGAAGGCATTAATTCTTGCTGTGCTATCGTTTGCTGTTCTTTTTTTCCTATTTCCAAATATATCAGACCAAAATTTTGGTTACAGCTATAAAAATGGAGATTTAGGAATACGAAATAGACTTACAAATGAAGTTGTGCAAGGTATGAGAGATTCAGGAGCTAGCCAAGTAGAAATTGATGCTATTATTGAGAAGATTAAAGAAAATAGTGAAATTACTGTTAATAAACTGATGGAAGTAATTGATAGTCTTAATCTTAAAGATACAGGTAATCAAGTTCTAAGTAATATTTTTAAATTAGGTGATTAAATTTTCTACAAAGGAATAATATGAGAAAATTATATGTAATAGATGGGTATTCTCTAATCTACCGGTCTTATTTTGCTTTTATTTCAAGACCGTTTAAAGATAGCCAGAATAGAAATGTTTCTGCTGTATATGGTTTTTTCAGCACTCTTATGATGTTGCTTGATAGTAATGATATTGACTATCTAGTTGTAGCCTTTGACAGTAAAGGGCCAACTTTTCGTCATGAAATTTATCCCGAATATAAAGCTAATAGAAATCCAACTCCAGAAGATCTTCATCCTCAAATTCCAATTATTATGGATATTCTTGAGAAATCAGGTATTAAGTACTATGACAAACAGGAAATGGAAGCTGATGATATCATAGCAACTTTTAATAAAAGTGCTGAAGAACAGGGAATAGAGACAGTAATTATTACTAGTGATAAAGATCTCATGCAACTTGTAAATAAAGACACCTCTGTTTTAAGACCTTCTAAGAAGGGAGTAAAAGAATATCAGATGTGCAAGGAAGAACAGGTTATTGAAAGTTATGGAGTCAAACCTAGCCAAATCCTTGAATATCTCATTATGTTAGGTGATTCTTCTGACAATATTCCAGGAATATAAGGAATAGGTGCTAAAACCGCTGCCAAACTTTTATCTGAATATGGAAGCCTAGAAGAGATTTACCAAAATTTAGAAAAACTTTCAAAAGGGTTAAGAAACAAATTTATTGAGGGAAAGGATGGTATTGAACTTTCAAGAAAATTGATTACTTTGAAAGATGATGTTTTTAAACCAAATGATATTGATTACAAAGAATATGAAATAAAAAAGATAAATTGGGATGATGCTGCTAGTAGTTTTCAAGCTATTGATTCAAAAAATCTTGTTTCACGAGCTCATAAGCTTGCTTTAAAACTAGGAAATAGTGTTTCTTCTTATCCAGAGGTTGAAGAAGAACCAAAAGTGAAAAAAAATAAAAGCCTTCAAATGGGACTGTTTGATGACGAGGAATTTTCTAAAGAAGAAGAACCAAAAATAATAATTCCAGTTTTAAAAAATAATTATGAAGCCATTACAACTGTTGAAGGACTTGTTAAAGCTTTAAATCGAGTGGAAAAAGGCACCATAATGGCTTTTGATTTAGAGACTACAAGCTTAGATGTTATGAATTGCAAAATAGTAGGATTCTCCTTTTGTTTTGATATAGACAAGGCTTGGTATGTTGTTTTACAAGCTGGTGGAACAACATATATGGATTGGGAAGAAGTAAAACCAATCCTAACTGACAAATTAGAAAAAGCCCAAATTGTCGGTCAAAACTTTAAATATGACTATAAAGTTCTAAAACGTTGGGGAATAACAATAGATAAAATATATTTTGATACTATGATAGCTGCTTGGATGTTGAATAGTTCCAGTGGTGTGTACAATATGGATGATCTTTCTAGTAGAGAATTAGGATATAAAACCGTTGAATTCCATGAGGTAGTTGAAAAAGGTAAAACTTTTGACTCAGTTCCTTTAGAAAAAGCAGTAAGATACGGAGCTGAAGACAGCCAGGTGACTTTTGCTTTGTATAAAAAATTTAAAGTCGAACTTGAAAAGAATAAATTAGATAATTTATTTTATTCCCTTGAAATGCCCCTAGTTAAGGTTCTTGGGAATTTGGAGCTTGAAGGAATAATACTAGATAAAAATAAGATTAATGAATTTGATGCACAAATTGTAAAAGAAATTGAAGAAGTTGAAAATAAAATTTTCAGTGAATGTGGTCAAACTTTTAATGTGAGTTCTCCAAAGCAATTACAAGAAATCTTATTTGTAACTAGGAATCTTTCTCCTGGAAGAAAAACAAAGTCTGGCTATTCTACAGATACAAAAGTTTTAACTGAGTTAGCTAGGAATAATGAAGATATTATTCCAAAACTTGTTCTTGAGTATAGATCTCTTGTAAAACTTAGAGGATATAGCAAAGGATTACCTTTACTAATCAATAAAAGAACCAAAAGGATTCATCCACAGTTTCTTCAAACTGGAACTGCAACAGGAAGACTATCTTGTAAGAATCCAAACCTTCAAAATATTCCAATAAGGACCGAGGAAGGAAGAAAAATTCGTGGATGTTTCATTCCCAAACCTGGATATACTTTTCTTTCAGCCGATTATGCACAGATAGAGCTTATGGTTCTAGCTCATTTCTCAAAAGATGAAAATCTTATTTCTTCTTTTAAAAACAAAGAGGATGTTCATAAAATGACTGCTGTTTTAATTTTTAATGAAAGTCCTGAAAATGTAACTCCTCAACAAAGAAGAATTGCTAAAACAATTAATTTTGGTGTTATGTACGGAATGTCAGCCTTCCGTTTATCCAATGAACTTGAAATTTCTAGAAAAGAAGCAAAAACCTTTATTGATTCTTACTTTGAAAGATATAAAGGTGTTAATAACTTTATTAATAAAACAAAAATTGATGCACAAGAAAATGGATTTGTTTCAACTTTATTAGGGCATGTTAGGAAAGTTGATGAAATAAGAAGTGCCAACAAAGTTGAACAGGCAGCAGGGGAGAGGATTGCTGTAAATACCATAATTCAAGGAACAGCCGCTGAAATCATGAAGAAAGCAATGATTGGAATTAGTGATAAATTTTTTAAGGAGAACCTTCAATCAAAAATGTTGCTTCAGGTTCACGATGAATTGATTTTTGAAGTGCTAGAAGAAGAAAAAGAACAAGTTGTAAAAATAGTCAAAGAAGAAATGGAAAATGCTATGAAGCTTTTAGTTCCTCTTAGATGTAGTATTGAATTTGGAAAAGACTGGGGAGATATGCACTAATGGTAATTGGTTTGACTGGGAAAACTTGCTCTGGCAAAGATTATATTAGCTCTTTAATGCAAAAAAAAGGGTTTTATATAATTGATTCTGACTTTATTTCCCATCAATCCCTAATAAAAGAAAAAGCTAAAGTAGTAAAGGCTTTTGGTAAAGAGATTCTTGACAGTGAGGGAAATCTTGACCGAAAAGTTCTTGGGGCTTTGGTTTTTTCAGATGAAAATAAACTTAAAAGACTAGAAGAAATACTTAAGGAAAATATTTTAAAAGAATGCAAAAATCAAATTAATAGTCATAGAAGTGAAATAGTTGTGTTAAATGCTCCATTGCTTCAGAGATATGAATTAGAAATATTTTGTGATTTAGCTTTGTTTGTCTATAGTCCTTTTATTACTAGATATTTAAGGGCAAAAAAAAGAGATGGGCTTTCTTTTTTAAGTTTTTATAAAAGAAATTTTAATCAAAAAGATATTAAATTGTCAAAACTTAGAAATAAAATGAGAGTTAAAGTCTTTTATAATTTTTCTAACCGTAATAAAATCAATCGACAGGTGAGTAAGTTCTGTGATAGAATGAAGAAAAATGAGGGAAGCGAAAATGGGAAAGAAGAGTAAAGTAGTTATATTGTTACTTTTAACAGTTGTTATAATTTATGCAATAGCGTTTGTTTTATTAATAAGACCATTGTTAGATGAAGCTGCTTCCAAAATCAATCCACCCACTCAAAATGTTGTACCTGTTGTTGTTAGTAAAACTCCTGAGACAGTTATTAAGAATGAAACGCTTCCCGCAATTAATGTTTCAGATGTAGTTGATTCTGTTCTTTCTTCAAAAGATCTTTCTGATGGACTTGGTCAAGAAATTGTGAATACTGTTCAAAACCAATTACCTTCACTTGTAGAAGAAAGTGTTAATAAAATTGTTGAGAATAAATTACCTAATATGGTAGAAGAAAGTGTAAATATAGCTGTTGAAAGAAAATTGTCTTCACTTGTAGATGAAAGTGTAAATAAAGCCATAGAGAAAAAGGTTCCATTAATAATAACAAATGTGTCTGATATTATTTTAAACGATATGAAAGCAATAATTCCTGAAGAGGTCGATAAATCTTGGGATTCTTATATTGATGCTCTTCTTCAAGATGAAAGATTTAAATTAATGGTTAAAGATGAAGTTACCCAATATGAAACAGGAATAATATCAAAAACGGTAGCAGAAGAAAGTGGAACTTCCATTGAATATGTTGATACTCTTATTAAGGAGTCTATAAAGGATGAATTTACTTCTCAAAAAAATGAAATTGTTGACCGAGTTATTGATCAGATTAAAAAAGAGGGATTAGGCAAAGTAGAAACTCCAACAGAAGTTGCTGCTGCAAAGAATACAAATGAAGTAGTAACAATGGAAAATGGAGAAACCTTTGAATTGGAAACAAAACCTTATATGGATAATTTAAATTATCTAAGTGCTGAAGAATATGAGAAGAAAAGAAAAGAACTGTTAAATAATACGGTAAATGATATTTTAAGTAATCTTAAAGATTAATCAAAGTTTGATTATTGTCGGCTACCTGTGTCTTTTAGGTGGCCTTTTTTTATTTATGGAAGGTGTTATGAAAATTATTGCTTGTGCAGATTTACATGTTGGAAGGATTCCATTTTCAATGAATGATGATTGTTTAAAAATTGCAGTGGAGAAAGCTTTAGTTGAAAAACCTGAAGTTTTTCTTATTGCTGGAGATTTAATTGATAATGAGAAGAACTTTTATAATTCATACTCTTCAGTTGTAAACAATTTAAAAAAACTTTCTGATAATAATATTAAAGTAATTATGGTAATTGGAAACCATGACTTTTCAATTTCTTCAAATATTCTTAAAGATAGCCCTTTAGTTACTATTATTGGTCAAAAAGAAGGTTGGGATTATTTTGATTATAAAAAAGTCCGCTTTATCGGTTGGTCGTTTCATAAAAGCCACTACAACGAAAACCCTCTAGAAAATTTTGATTCTTCTCTTCTTTCTTTCGATGGAGCAAAGATTGGTCTTTTGCATTGCGATTTGATATCTAAAACTCAAGAAAGTTTATATGCACCTGTTTATAAAGAACAATTAATGAGTACAAATATTAACTTATGGGTATTAGGGCACATTCATAAAAGTAGTGAAGAAAACTTATCCAACTATTTTTATTGCGGTTCTCCTTTACCCCTAGATGAATCAGAATTAGGACCTCATGGAATCTGGGAAATAGAAGTTGATTTTAATAGTAATTGTAGCTCAAAATTTATTGAAATAAGTCCAGTAAGAATTGAAAACTATAAATATCAATTAAATTATCCTAATCAACAAGGTGTGGCTGAAGTTTTTAAAGCTGATTTAATTAAAAAAATTGAAGAATATGTTTATTCTTTAAAACTAAACTCCTGTATTCAAAGTCTTTATTTAAATATTCAATTTAGTGGAGTCTTAAATTCTCATTACTTTCTAGAAGACCTTCTGGGAATTGATAATGATAAATTTATAACTGCAGTAGGAGCTATTAACGTCTACCTTAGAAAATTTACCGATTTGACAACCATTGAGTTAGATTACAATACTCTAAAAGATACTTCAGGACCAATTGGGATTCTTGCTAGTAAAATCCTTGAAGTTAATAAAAGCGGTAAAATCCCTACCTCTTTATCCTCACAATTAAATCACGTTAATAATTCAGTAGCTTTTAAACCAATAGAAACGATGGAAGAAGAAGACGCTGTGGAAATTTATAAATCCTCTTTATCAAAAGTTCTACGCCAAATGCTTATGAAGGAGGATGATAATGAGTAAAGTTATTGTTAAAAGCGTTAAAGTTGAAAAAGCTCCTGGCTTTAAAAGTTTAGAAGGACCTGAGCTTAAGAATTTTGAAAATGGCTTGAATATTATTTATGGAACTAATGGCTCAGGAAAGACTACTTTAAGCAAAGCTTTACAAGCGTCTCTTTGGGAAAACAAAGAAATTGAAAACTTTCAAGTTGAGACTGAAGCTAGCTTTGATAATGAAGATTGGAAAATTATCAGGAAAGGTAGCAATTTAGAACAGACAAATTTACAAACCAATCAAGTGGAAAAACTCTTTAATCGTAAAGATGAATATGCGGTGAATTACAATTTTTCAATAATTGATTTACTTGAAAGTAACGCTAACCTACTTAAGGAGAAAATCAATAAAGAATTAAATTTTGGAGTGGATTTTGATAATCTAAGAAAAAATTTGGACCTCTCAAGAAAAGAAAGACTTGGAGTTGTTGTAAGCAAAAATTATTATCAAATGAAAATAGATCTTGAAAAGGCAGAAGCAGAAATAAAAGAAGCTGAAACTTTACAACAGGATAGAGAAGAAATCAAAGAAGAAATACGACAATTAGGGACCAAGATTAAAGAATATGAAGATATTGAAACAAAAATTGACATAAAAACTAAAATGCTTGAGAAGAAGAAATTAGAAGAAGAACTTGCAAATTATCCCTCATTTATGAACGAACTTTCAAAAGGGAATTTAAAAGTTTTTGAGGAGAAAGAAGAAAGTCTTTCTAAAAATAAAACCAAACTAAAAACAAAAGAAGACTTAATTTCTACTTGTGTTAAAGAACTTGAAAATACTCACTTTTTAGAAAGTAAAGTAGAAGAAGATGGCTATGACTTTTTCTTAAGCTCAAAAATAAATAAATTAGAAATTCTTAAAAATGCATATAATGAATGTAAAAAAGAACAAGAATTAAAAGAGAAAGAACTTAATAGATGGCTTGATAATAATAAGTTTTTTGTTGAAACTCTTCCCTTAAAAGATGGAACTCAGGCTTCTATAGCCTTGTTAACTACTCTTGAAAAAGACTATGAAAGGCGGGCTAATTTAAAAGAAGCAAGTAAACAATTAGTTGAAGCTTATAAAAACAAAGAAGAAGGTGATGAAGAAGAAATTGAAAAGACCTTTTCTTCAATAAAAGGAAAAGTTACTTCAAAGAATAAACCCTTGGTTTATACTCTTTACCTGCTTATCTTGAGTTTTGGACTTTTAGCAGCTTCTTTGAGTCCTTGGTTTTGTTTTGGCCTTGTTGCTTGTTTAATAGCTTTATTTATAATAAATCAAAAAAAAGTTGATTTTTTATCTCTTAAGGAAGAAATAATTAAGCTTACTGATTTAAAATTAAGTAAAGAAAAAAATGAATTACTAGAAAAAGCCAGCGAAGCTTATGAAAAAAATACTCAAGCTTTGGAAGAATGGCTTAAAGAATGGGAAAAAACCTGTGGAGAACTTGGACTTAATACTATGAAAAGTACATTTTCTTCTTCTAAGTTTTATGACTATGGAAACGTTTTAAAACAAGGAATTGCCTTAAAAGAAGATTATGAAAAGAGCAAAGATGCTTTTAATCTTTCTCAAGAAAATTTTAAGACCTTTAAAACAGAAATCGGGCAAAAGTTAGAAATTAACTGTTTAGATTATGATTTTTTAACTCTTGAAGAAAAGTTAAATAAAGAAAAAGAAAGTTTTAAAAAATATCTTGAGCTAAAAAAAGGAAAAGAAAATTTAGAAAATGATATTATAAATTTAAATGAGGAAATTAAAGAGGATAGCAAAATTGTTGATGAATTTTGGAAAGAATTAAATTTAATGCCTAGCCAACGATATAAGATTGAAGAATATCGAGGAAAGTATGATGATTTTATTAATGAAAAGGTTCGTTATGAACTTCTATCAAAGGAATTGGAAAAAAAAGAAATTTTTGTTAATGAACTTGAGGAAATTGAAATAGAAACTCTTAAAAATAAAAAAATAGAAAGAGATGCTTTTCATACAAGGAAAGAAGAGTTAAATAAACTAGAAGGAATCAAAAAAGAAAAATATGAAAGAGCTATAGAAAACGAAAAGTATAAGAATACTTTAAAAAACTTGGAGGAAGAAAAAGACAAATTAAAAGATCTTCGAAAAAAAGAACTTGAAATGATATTCTGTCGACAAATATGTGAAGAAGTAGAAAATAGCAACGTTGAAAATAACCAACCTGTGATAATAAAGAAAGCTAATGAATGGCTTGCTAAGATTACCAAACAAACTTTTAAACTATTTTATAACAAGGGTTTTTACGTAAGAGACGTTAATAAAAAAGATAATTTTAAATTTGAAGAACTTTCTAGTGGAACAAGAGTCCAAGTTTTGCTTTCTTTGAGATTAGGGGCTTTGGAGGTTTTAGAAGAAGAAGGAGCAAGTTATCCACTTTTCTTTGATGAAACACTAGCAAATAGTGATGATGAGAGAAGCTTAGCAATTAGTCAGGCTTTACATGAACTTTCAAAACAGAGACAGGTCTTTTACTTCACTGCTCAAAGTGAAGAAGTTGAGAAATTAAAACAACAGTACAAAGAAAATGTTGAAAAGGTAGGATATTATAATCTTGATGTTGAAAAAAAAGAACAAAAGCAGAGTTTAAAACCTTTTAAGTTTTACAAAGAGAAAAATAAGATACCACTTCCAAGTAATTTTGATGAATGCCCAAAATTTCTCAAGTTAAGTAATCCAGATTTATTTGAAAAAATTACTAACTTATCAATTTTCTATGTTTTTAATGATGTAAAGACATTAAGTTTTTATTATAATTTGGATTTTGAGAAAATTGGTCAATTAAAGGAAACTGCAAAACCAGAAATTCAGGAGATTATCAAAGCTCTTGAAAAAGCTCAAGAATTTGCACAAAAAGGAAGATGTAGAGTTTTGCATAAAGAAGATTTAGAAAATACACAAATAGAAGGGATAAATACAAGTGCTAATTATTGGGCTGATATTCTAGAACAAGTTTCATTAAGCAATTCAGGAAAAGATTTAGTAACTCAAATGGAAAATGGTAGTATCAAAAGGTTAGGTGATGATAAAATTGAAAATATCAAAAACTACCTTATTAACCAAGAGTTTTACACTGCGGAAAAACCTTTAGATAAAGCGGAAATATTATTATTGACACTTAAAAGCATTGAATCTAAGGAACAAAGTCAAATAAAACAAATTATAGATCGTTATTTAGGGATGGTATTAAATGTATGATTTTGCTATAGCAAAAAAGAGAAATGAATTATATAAAAATATTAGGGAGTTTTTTGATGATAAAGGTTATCTTGAAGTAGATACCCCAAGTCTTAGTGATAATTTAATTCCAGAAAATAGTATTGAAAATTTTTCTACAATGTTTTCAAATGAGTTTTTATTGTCTAAAGAATTCTATTTAATTCCTTCTCCAGAAGTTTTTATGAAGAAGCTTTTTGTCCAAGAGGATTGTCCTTCTATTTATCAAATTTCAAAGTGTTTTAGAAATTCTGAACAATTGGGAAAAATTCATAATCCAGAGTTTTCAATGTTAGAGTATTACACCAAAGGGTTTGATGAAAAAGATTCTATTGATTTAACCGAAGAATTATTTAAAAAGATAAATCTTATTGGTTGCTCAAGTAGTTTGGAAAAAAGATTTGAAAGAATTACCATGAGGGAAGCCTTCAAAAGGTTTGCGAATCTTGATCTTGAAAAACTTCAAGACTATAGAGAACTTAGAAAGGTTGCTGAAAAGCTCTCTTTGATTGATGAAAAGACAAAAGAAAGCTGGCAAGATACCTTTAACAGAATTTTTTTAACATTAATTGAAACTAGCTTACCAAAAGACCATCCAATAGTTCTTATGGATTATCCTCGTCAAATAGAGTGTCTTGCAAAAGATGAAGGAAATTACAAAAGAAGATGGGAGCTTTATGTTGAAGGAGTAGAAATTGCAAATTGCTATTGGGAAGAAACAAATCCAAACAAAATTAAAAGCTACTATGAAAAGGAAAGAGCTCTAATTTATAACCAAAGAGCTTCAAATGAGAGAGTAATTCCTGATTTTGATGATAAATTTTATCTTAATTTTGGTGAAAAATATCCTGAGAGCTCAGGTGTTGCTATTGGCTTAGATCGATTGCTTATGCTAGAGTGTAGAAAACTCTCATTAGAGGGGGTGATTTTATTTCCCTTTTCTGATATGATTTGTTAGAAAAAAACTAATTTTTAGAGGTGATATATGATTAAAGCTGGTCAAATTGATAAAGGAACAGCATTATTAATTAAAGGACAACCCTTCATTTGTGCTGATAGGGAATTTGTTAATCCAGGAAAAGGTTCTGCTTTTGTAAGACTAAAATTAAAAAGTCCTTCAACAGGTCAGGTTCTTCAAGTTACAATGAAGAGTCAAGACAATGCAGAAGAAATTGTTGTTGATGAAATTGATTTTCAGTATATGTACAATGATGGAGAAGATTTTTATATGATGAATGTTGAGACTTTTGATCAAATCAGCGTTCCAATGAAAAGCTTTGAAGATTATCAATACATTATGAAAGAAGGCGACACTTACAGGTGTATGGTATATGATGAAAAGGTTCTTGATATTCAGATTCCTAGTAAGGTTGTGTTCTTAGTGGCTGAATCAGAAGAAGCAATAAAAGGCGATACTGTTCAGGGAGCTACAAAGTATGTAACTACAGAAACTGGACTTAAAGTTAAAGTGCCTATTTTTATCAAACAGGGAGAAAAAATCAGGGTAAATACTGAAACAAAAGAATATCTTGAAAGGGTCAATAGCTAGAAAAAATGGAATCTATTAAATCAATGGAGGTGCTTGGACAGGTATTGTCTTTGACTCAGGAAGAACTTTCCTGGAAAGAAGGACCTGGAACGGTGCCTCTTAGGATTACTGAACATTTTTTTAATCTTATTGACAAAAATGACCCAAATGATCCTTTAAGAAAACAAGTTGTACCGACAGGACTTGAGAATATTGAAGACGATCAAGATGAAGAAATAACTTTTGATCCTCAACAAGAAGAGAAATACAGTGTAAATTCAAGGTTGGTACATAGGTATAAAAATCGAGTAGCTTTTTTAGTAACAGATTTATGCCCTTCTTATTGCCGCCATTGTTTTAGAAGACGTTTTACTGGGAAGTTAATGGGTTGTGTAAGTGATGAAATAGCAGAAGAAAGTGCTGCTTATGTTGGCAATCGTCCTGAAATAAAAGAAATTCTTTTTACCGGTGGGGATGTTTTGACTTTGTCAAATTCTCATCTAGAAAAGTTAATTACTATGTTTCGTGAGAAAAGACCTGATTTGTTAATTAGAATTTGTACAAGATATCTTACAACAGATCCTAAACGAATTGATATTGAGTTTATTTCAATGTTGAAGAAATTTAGAAGTGCTCCTTTTTATATAATGACACAATTTAATCATCCAAAAGAAATATCTGAAGAATCAGTAAAATCAATTAATTTGCTTGCTGATAACGGTTTTCCATTGATGAACCAAACTGTTCTTTTAAAGGGAATCAATGATGATGTTTTAGTTCTTGAAGAGCTTTTTAATAAACTGTTATTTTTAAGAGTAAAACCGTATTATTTATTTCAACTGGATTACGTAAAAGGTACATCACATTTCAGAGTTCCCTTGGAAAGGGGATTTGAAATACAAAAAGAACTGACTAAAAGACTATCTGGGCTAGCAAATCCATTTTATACTCTAGATTTACCTTTGGGGGGAGGAAAAGTGAATTTTTCTCAAACTCAGGTAACAAAAGATGAAGGTGAACAGCGTTTTATAATTAAATCACATTCTGGCGAAACACGATTTTATCCTATAGGGTGAGGAGTTTTATTTTATGAAATCATATTTAGATAATGATATTATTTTTTCATTAGCTACTGTTAGGGGAAAAAGTGGCCTTGCAATTATTCGTGTTAGTGGACAAGACTGTATTAAGGAACTTTCAAAAACCCTTGTTAAACCCCAAGCTTTATTAAAAGCTAAAACTAATCAACTTGTTCATGCAATTATTAAAGATATTGATGAAGTTGTTTTAGCTGTCTATAAAGAAGGCCATGGATATACTGGTGAAGAATCTGTAGAAATAAACTGTCATGGAAGTCTATCTGGAATTTCTATGATTGAAAAAAGAATGGTAGAAATAGGATTTAGACAGGCCCAAAAGGGTGAATTTACCCTTAGAGCCTTTTTAAATAATAAAATTGATCTTACTATGGCAGAGGCAGTAAAGGAAATCTCCGATTCTAGAACGGAAAAAGCACAAAGTATCGCTTTGACAAAGTTAAACGGTGCTTTATTTGATAGAATTTCTGAAATAAAAGATATTTTAATTTCTGTAATGGGACTAGTTGAAGTACAACTTGATTACAGTGAAGATGAAATAGGTGAAGATACCACTTTTCCAAGAGAGAAAGTAATTAAATGTGTTGAAAGACTTGAAACTTTAGCTTCAACTTGGAGCACAGGAAGGCTTTACAAAGAAGGTGCAAAACTTGTTCTCGCTGGAGCTAGTAATGCAGGTAAATCCTCTCTTTTCAATCTTCTTTTGAAACAAGAACGTTCCATTGTATCTCCTGTGGAAGGTACTACTAGAGATTTTATAGAAGCAGAAGCTGAATTAAATGGAATTCCTGTAAGACTTTTTGATACAGCGGGGCTTAGACTTAGTACAAATGAAATTGAAATTGAAGGTATAAAAAGAACCCGACTTTTGATTGGTGAAGCTGATCTTATTGTTTATCTTGTAGATTCTGTAAGACCTGAAGAAGAATATAAACAACTTAAGGCAAAGCTTGAGTCACTTTATTCAGATAGAAAATTTTTATTTGTTTGGAATAAAGTTGATCTTGATTCTAAATTTCATATCCCTGAAGGGTTTGAAAGTCTAAGTGTGAATGAAGGATTGGGCTTTGAGGGATTAATAAGTAAAATAATTACAATCCTTAAAGGTGACAATTTCATTAACGAAGAAGACCTTGATGGAAAGGTTATTATTGAAAGTGCAAGACAGCATGAATTGCTTAAGGAAGCGGTGATTTCTTTGAAAGAGGCATTAAATCTTGAAAATAAAGGTTATCCTTTAGATGTAATTACCATTGAATTACAGAATGCAATGAATTCTCTTGGTTTAATAAGTGGAGAAGTTACTAGTGATGACATCCTTGATAAGATTTTCAGCGGATTCTGCGTAGGTAAATAAGAGGAAAAAAAATGGATTATGATGCTATAGTAGTCGGTGCGGGACATGCTGGTATTGAAGCGGCTTTGGCCATTTCAAGAATCGGCTTTAATACTCTTTTGGTGACACAGAATCTTGATGCCATAGGAAGACTGAGCTGTAATCCTGCTATTGGAGGGTTGAGCAAAGGAAATATTGTAAGAGAAGTTGATGCATTAGGTGGAGAAATGGCCCATCTTATTGACTCAACGCTTATACAATATAGAATTCTTAATCGAAAACGAGGTCCAGCTGTACAAGCTCCAAGAGCTCAAGCTGATAAGTTTTCCTACTGTCGCTTAGCTAAAGAAACTTGTGAAAACCAAAGCCATCTTGATATTTTTATGGATACAGTTGTTGATCTTATAGTTGATGGGTCAAAAAAGAAAGTTATTGGAGTAAAAACCAAAAGAGGCCATAATATTTCTTCAAAAGCCGTTGTTATTACCACTGGAACTTTTATGGAAGGTAGGATTTTCATTGGTGAATTTGATGCTCAAGAAGGTCGTTTGGGTGAAGAAGCTGCATTAGGACTTGGAACATCTTTAAGACGGATGGGCTTTCAACTTGGAAGATTGAAAACTGGAACCCCAGCCAGAGTAGATTATAATTCTCTTGATTTTGGTAAAATGGAAAGACAAAATGGTGATGAGGAAATTTTTCCTTTTAGTTTTTCTCACTCTAAAATTGAAAAAGAGCAAATGCCCTGTTGGATAACTTATTCCAATGAAAAAACTCATGAAATTATTCGTAAAAACATAAAAAGATCTCCTCTTTTTGGAGGTAAAATTTCGGGTAAAGGCCCTCGTTATTGTCCTTCAATAGAAGATAAGGTAATGCGTTTTCCTGATAGAGAACGACATCAAGTTTTTGTTGAACCTGAGGGAAGTGGTAGTTGTGAAATGTACTTAAATGGACTTTCTTCCTCTCTTCCAGAAGATGTACAAAATGATTTTATACATTCCGTGGAAGGACTTGAAAAAGCTAAAGTAATGAGGCCTGCTTATGCTGTTGAATATGATTTTGTCTTTCCAACCCAGCTCTATGCCAGTCTAGAAACAAAATTATATGAAAACCTTTTCATTGCAGGCCAAACAAATGGAACTAGTGGTTATGAAGAAGCTGCTTGCCAAGGGCTAATGGCAGGAATTAATGTTTGCCAGAAACTTAAGAGTGAAGAACCTTTGATTTTAGGAAGAAGCGAAGCCTATATTGGAGTTCTTATTGATGATCTTGTTACAAAGGGAACAAAAGAACCCTATAGAATGTTTACTAGTCGTGCTGAATATCGTCTAAATTTAAGACATGACACAGCTGATGAACGACTAACAAATAAGGGATTTGAAGTTGGTTTAGCTTCAAAAGATGCACTTGAAAGGTTGGATGAAAAAAGGAAAAAAGTTGATACAGTTATGACTTTATTATCTTCTCATAAAGTTAATTCTCAAAATGCTCTGGAAGCTTTGAAAAGACCGGAAATAACTATTGAGTCTTTAGAAAAAGATATTCCTCAATTATCCGATTTTTCTCTTGATTTGAAGAGTCTTGTTGAAAATAACGTAAAATATGCAGGCTATGTAAAAAGACAGGAAAGACAGGCTGAAAAGTTCAATAATATGGAAAAAATAAAAATTCCTAAAGACTTTGATTATGATGGGTTAAAAGGCCTTTCTTCTGAATCTAGGGAAAAACTTAAAGCAATTCTTCCTCTTTCAATAGGTCAAGCTTCAAGAATAAGCGGGGTAAGGACTAGTGATATTGCCCTTTTGATGGTTTATATTAGGAGAAGAAATGGAAAATAGTTTATTAAAAGAAGGACTAAAGCTAATGGGTTTAGAGTTTTCTGAGCTTCAAATCAACAGTCTTGAAAAGTATATTAAAGAACTTGAGCTTTGGAATCCTTCTTATAAACTAGTTTCTTCAAATGATAATAGTATAACGGTTAATCACATACTCGATAGTCTAAGTGGGCTTAAACAAATACAAGAAACTAGTGCTACCTTCAACAAAAAGACAACTATAGCTGATCTTGGCAGTGGAGCAGGACTTCCTGGAATTCCACTGGCCATTGGTGATAGAGATGATGATTTTTTTCTTATTGAAAGAATGAAACGTCGTGTAGGATTTTTGAAAAACCAAATTCTTCTCTGTGGAATTTCAGATCATGTTGAAATTATTGAAAGCGATTTAAAAAAAGTCGAGAATAAGTTTGATATTATTACCTTTAGAGCTTTTCACAAAGTTCTTGATGTGCTTCCAGAAATTGAAAGTATTCTTTCAGATAAAGGGGTGGTTATTGCTTATAAGGGAACCATTAAACAGACTAGAATAGAAGTAGAAGAAATTAAAGCTTTATACAAAAATAAATTCTTATATGAAATAAAACCTCTTAAAGTTCCATTTTTAGAAAGTGAAAGATGTTTATTGATAATTTCAAGGAATGAGAAACAATTTTAATATTAGTCCCATGGTGTTGACCTCTTGTCCCAAATAATCTATATTACTTATATAAACAAGATTGTTAGTTGGAGTCGCACCATGAAAAAGAAAAATATCATTAACTTGATTAAGTATTATACTGAAGGAAATGATTCGGCTTTTAGAACTGAAGCTTACGAAATAGTAAAAGATTTTGACAATTCGGGCGATAGCCAATTAGCTGAATATCTTATGGCTTTATTATCAAATGCAAATACATTTGTTCCTCAAATGAATGAAAATAATTCAAGCTTTTTCAAGAAAATACATACAAATACTGAACCCTTACCTTTACCTGATGCAATAAAAGACGATGTGGTTGGAATTGTTAATGCAGTTGGCCACAACATTGGTATAAATAAATTCTTGTTTCAAGGTGCTCCAGGTACAGGAAAAACGGAAACTGTAAAGCAAATTGCTAGAATACTCGAAAGAGAATTATATATGGTTGATTTTACAACAATAATTGATAGTAAATTGGGGCAAACTTCAAAAAATATTGTTTCATTATTTAATGAAATTAATATTTTGCCTAACCCTGAAAAAGTTATTATATTATTTGATGAAATTGATGCAATAGCCTTAGATAGGACAAATTCTAATGATTTAAGGGAAATGGGAAGAGCTACTTCGTCAATTTTTAAAGAGTTAGATAATTTAAATGAAAATATTATTTTAATTGCAACTACAAATTTATTTGATGTTTTTGATAAAGCCTTAATTAGACGTTTTGATTCAGTTATAGATTTTAATAGATATAGTAGGGAAGATTTGATAGAAGTAGCTGTTGTAATATTAAATAACTATTTAAATAAGGTAGATTTTGCTGGTAAAAATATAAGATTGTTTAGAAAAATAATGGGTCTTATGAAAATAATTCCTTTCCCTGGTGATTTAAAGAATATGATAAAGACAGCGATTGCCTTTAGTAAACCAAATGAAGAATTTGATTATTTAACTAGATTGTATTATATAGCTAATGAAAAAAAGAAAAATGATATACAAACAATGCAACAACAAAATTTCACTGTTAGGGAAATTGAAATTCTTACAGGAATTTCTAAAAGCCAAGTGGCTAGAGATTTGAGGCAGAGAAATGAATGATATTTTACAATTAAAAGGACATTTTGAGCAAAAAAAGAATTCATCCGCAATGGGGACTCCTAATATTCCAAAAGGGAAAAAAGTTGAACTTATTCATATTGTAGAACTTAAAGAAGACCTTTTACGTATCTTAAAAGAATGGGAAGAAATAACTTTAGAAATAAACCCATTGGTCAGTGCTTATTATATTGATGTGATGGCTAAAAGCAATAGAATTAAATGCTTATTCACAAAAACTAGAAAAACATCAAACGATTCGATTGTTGGAGTTAAATTTTCCAATCAAGATAATCCAAAACATATTATCACTTATTATCTAGAAAGAGCTGTGATAAGGAAAGCAATTAGAAAATTAGAAGAAGTTGAAAATATTATTAAAAATCAATTTTCAAATAGCTTTATTTCATATGATGATATAGAATTAATTAATAATAATAAGAAAAAATTACAATATAATTTATTAACTAAAACATCTTTTGTAAATTCTGTTGTAGATTCTTATTATGTTCAAAAGTTTGGTATAGAAAAAAATGAGGAATTAGCTATAGATAGTAAAATTGTTTCACTTTATGAAACGGGAAAACCTGTAAGTGATTTGATGCGAATGTTAGAAATTAAAGATTTTAAAATTGATAGAAGTTTAGATAATACTACAATTTTACTGAGACCTGATCAATATAATAAATTAATCAATAGAGCTCCATTTTTAGTTTCTATGGCTGTTTCAAATATTTCAGAATTAGATAAAGAAGATTTTGAATTTGATAATGAGAAAATCAATTTTACTATTCCTTACCCCAGTAACGAACCAATTATTGGAGTCATAGATACAATGTTTTATAAAGGGGTGTATTTTTCTTCTTGGGTAGAATTTGAAGATGATAAGGGAAGAGATTTTTCTTACACTGCTTCAGAATGCATTCATGGGACAAAGGTGACTTCTATAATTGTTGATGGTCCTACATTAAACCCTGAGTTAGAAGACGGGTGCGGCCATTTTAGAGTTAAACATTTTGGCCTTTCAACCGGAGGACCTATAGGAACATTTGGCTTATTAAAATTAATAAAAAAAATCGTTGTTGAAAATAGAGAAATCAAGGTGTGGAATTTATCATTGGGTGGTATATTCGAGGTAAATTCAAATTTTATTTCTCCTGAAGCGGCTGTTCTTGATCAAATACAATTTGAAAATGATGTAATATTTGTAATTTCAGGAACTAATAAATCTTCAAAAGTGAATAAGAGTATTCAGAAAATTGGACCTCCTGCGGATTCAATTAATTCTCTTGTTGTTAACTCGGTAGATTTTAATAATAGAGCCGCTTCATATTCTAGAGAAGGGAGAGTTTTATCATTTTATATAAAACCAGATGTAAGTTATTATGGTGGTGATAAGGGCCAAGGAATTTGGGCTTATTCTCCTTATGATGAGAAAGTAATGAGTTATGGCACATCCTTTGCAGCTCCTTGGATTTCTAGAAAACTAGCTTATATGATAAATATTTTAGGGTTTTCAAGGGAAGTTTCAAAAGCCTTAATTATCGATTCTGCAACAGGTTGGAATAATATTAGTAAAGATTCAAAATTACTTGGTTATGGCGTAGTACCTAGGAAACTTGAAGATATAGTAAAATCTAAAGATGATGAAATAAGATTTATATTATCTGGGATTTCTGAGAAATATGAAGCTTATAATTTTAATCTTCCAGTTCCAATTCAGAATGACAAATGTCCATATATTGCAAAAGCTACGCTATGTTATTTTCCTAAATGTTCTAGAAATCAGGGAGTTGATTATACAAATACAGAAATGGACTTACATTTTGGAAGGATTAAAGACAATAAAGTTAAGACTATTAATGATAATGAACAAGATGAAATTCATAAGTATACATATGAAGGAAATGCAAGAAAATATTATAGAAAATGGGATAATGTTAAGCATGTTAGTGAAATCATTAAAAAAAGGGTAAGACCAAAAAAAGTTTATGATAATAGACTTTGGGGAATTAGCCTAAAAACTAAAGAGAGGCTCAATGACAAGTCTCATAAAGATCTTAAATTTGGGGTCGTAGTTACCTTAAAAGAAATAAATGGAGTAAATAGAATTGAAGATTTTATTCATCAGTGTTCTTTTAGAGGCTGGATTGTTAATAAAATTGATTTGAATAATATTCTTGAGATTTATAATAAATCTCAAGAAGAGATAAAATTTGAAGATTAAAAATTTCAATCATCGGTGAATGATTGAAGAAGGTTATTTGAAAGATTTTTTCTTTTTATCTTTATTGTATATTTAATCGGTAGATGATATTCTTTTATTTCAGGAGGATTTGATGGAAACTAATAAAAAGCAAAAGAGCTTTTATTTGGTAAACGGCCTATTTATATTGTTTGTAATAATAGCTTTAGTCGCTGGTGTTTCTGTCTTTTATTATGATAGAAATGTTACAAAGCTATCATTTTTGATTGAAGGAAATCATTTTCTTGATAATTACGTAGGTTTTTTTGAACCAGATAGTGATTTATCCCGGTTTTCTCTTATTCCCTTTTCAATATTATTTTTGTGTTTGGCTTTATTTACTTTAATAAGTAAAAAGAAGGGGCATCTTTTACTGAATTTTATTTTTTGTATTATTTTCTTTTATTTTTTACAACTTTGTTTTAAAGCATCAGGGTTGAGGCAATTTTATGGTTTTGAAATAAACTTTCTTTCAAAGTTAGGACTAGAAACAAAACTAAGTTGTTATATTCTCTTAATATTGTCAGTTCTAATATTTGGGATTAT
>Ga0172377_10001668_pt1 | contig 22564 bp, 17 predicted proteins | sample Pumphouse3metaG_FD_119749 | JGI IMG/M metagenome (GOLD analysis project Ga0172377, IMG submission 119749) | Leachate microbial communities from a municipal landfill in Southern Ontario, Canada - Pumphouse #3 metaG | ecosystem: Engineered > Solid waste > Landfill > Unclassified | place: Canada... | reverse complement strand
CTGGGCCTCTTAATTATTGACACTCCAATCTCCTCTAATTGCCAAGATTATAACCTATAAGTGGCTAGAAATCGAGTTCACTCCTCCTAATTATGTGGTCTTGGTAAGCTTTATCGAGCTCAACGAAGTAACCACTCCACCCCCACACCCTTACAATCAGGTTGCGGTACTTGTCGGGGTGCTTCTGGGCATCCAACATCATCTCTCGATTGACCCCGTTGAGTTGCATCTGCATCCCCCCTAGGTCCATGTAGCTCTTCACCAAGCGCGCCACCTTAGCCGTGCTCTCAGCGTTCCTAAACATCGAATCGTCAAGTTCGATTGTGAGGGGGCCACCGTTGGCGACTCGCTCCAAGTTTCCTTTGCTAAACGATTTGATGAGAGAGATGGGCCCTTTGAGGTGAGTATGAAGGGATGGGGAGAAGTTACAAGCAAACTCTTCCCCCTGGTGACGCCCGTCAGGCGAGGCTCCCAACTCATTACCGTGCCACAGGTAGTACATAGCTGAACCGGTCCCCGCTCTAAAGATCCCCCCGCGGTCGTTAGATACCCCTTCAAGGGAGTCGGCAAACCAATCGAGGAGCTCGCCAGCTAAGGCGTCGACATAATCATCATCATTACCCATTTTAGGGGCTTCAAAACGCAAGAGGTGGTAGAGTTCGTCATACCCCACAAAGTCGGCTTCAAGGGCCTTGAGGAGGGTCTCTTTATCAACCCGCTGCTCCTCAAAAACATACTTTTTAATGGCTGCTAGCGAGTCGGTAGCACTCGAGAGGCCGGTGCCATGAATTCCGTAGTTGTTGTAGCGCGCACCTAGGCTAATATCTTGCCCCTTGGCGATACACCCCTCCATCATGAGCGACATAAGGGGAGTTGGCTCCATATAGACGCCGTTGGTGTTGGAACAAATCTCGGCGGTTTGACGGCAGAGTTTACTTTTTACAACCTCTTTAAATTTATCAAAAGTTTCACACTCAGTGAGGCAGGGGAGAGCCTCTAAGACAGCCTTCAAAAAGGAGAGAGCATCGATATTTACAATATCCATCGCCACTTCAGGGATAATAAACTCCCAACAAGCCGCCACAACGTAGTTTAAAGCATCCTCTTCACGGTAGCCCCACTTCTTAAGGGCGTTGACAACCACTTCGTCATTGGAGTATTGGGGGAAGCCAAGCCCCTGCTTGGTCATCTCAGAACCCAACTCCAACACCTCGATGGGGGTGCCAGCGTGAACTCGAAGGTTAATCTTAGGGTCAATCAGTTTGAGTTCAAGGGAGGCCTCCATACAGAGTTTTGAGAGGTCGTTGAAAGCATCTTCACCGCTAGTAGTAAGTCCCCCTAACATGAGGGACTGGCCGTTATCACCCTGCTGCATCCCCGGGTAGAGGTCGCTATCTTTGTTGAACGAGATGAAGAACTCTTGGAGAAGCTCAAGGGCACTCTCTCTGGTGAGCACCCCTTTAGCTAAGTCCGCCTCATAGTAGGGGAACATAAATTGGTCAAAGCGCCCAATTGTGTTGTGGTAGTTGAAACTGGCCCACAGCCCAAAGTGAATGAGGCGGAAGAATTGGAGAGCTTGAACAAAGTTTTGGGGTCGGTTTTGGGGAATTTGGGCAAAGCTCTCCGCCACAGTGGTATTACCCACCTCAATGGCTGCCAAACGGTAGCGTTCAGCAAACGCCTCCATAATATCAAGGGTCTCAAGGAGTATATTGAGGTAGGCAATCTTCTCAGCGTCTCTGTGGGTTTTTAGAGACTCTTCAATCTCAAGGCGAACTTGGTTAAATCCCTTATCGATTAAGGAGGAGTAGCTGGGGCAGATGTTACTAACTTTACCCTGCTCATGAATCCTATAGGATCGCTTTATAACCGACCACTCCCGCTCTGTGTAGATTTCGGGAATCGTAGGAACCGTCCTTAGAAGGGCAATCTTCTCGTTGGGGAAAACAACAACCTTCTCCTTCTCCAAAACCCATTTAAGGCGTTCTACTGCCCGCTCTGTGTCGCTTAATTCCCGCTTCTCAAACTCTTTGGCTAAAGAGTGGGGGTTAACTGAACTTTGCCGGTAGGTGTGGTGTTCCTTATTCTCAACATAAAATTGTCTCAATTTAGCGATATAACTGGTCATACTCTCCCCTTACAATATGGAGGCCTCAATCCCCCGCTTGGTAAATTCTTCTAAGTTAAAATAGGGCTTGGCATCTTCATCGAAGTCCACCAGATAATGGCGCCCTACCATCCCATATTTCGCCCCTGCTGTCCTCTGGTAGGGGAGCAGTTCAACCTTCTCCAAGTTTAAGCTCCCCTCGAGCAGCTTAGCTGTCTCACGGTAGTTCTCGTCGTTGTCGTTAACCCCGGGAATAACCGGAATACGGATAACAAACGGCTTACCGCTACCCTTGAGGTACTTTAGGTTCTCTAAAATGGGGCGGTTATCTTCCCCACAATAGTAGCGATGTTTCTCACTATCGACCATCTTAAGGTCCATCAAAACATAATCGAGGTGCTCAACAACCTCTTTAAACTTCGCTTTAGAGGCAAATCCCGACGTCTCAACGGCACAGTGGAGCCCCTCAAGGTGTTTTATCGTCGCCAGGAGGAAACTGCTCTGAAGCAGAGGCTCTCCTCCCGAAAAAGTGACCCCGCCCCCATTTTTCTCTAAGATGGGGCGATGTTTCAATAAAAAGGTGGCTAACTCTTGGGGGGTGTAGCTCTCCCCCACCAAACGTCTCAAATTTAGGGGACAGACACTAATACACTCCCCACGAGTAGTGCAGAGGGAGTGTACTGCCCCCGTGGGGCAAGCGGCGACACAAGCGCCACACTTGATACACTGGGCGTATTTCACCATCAATTCAACTTTAGGTGAAATCCCCTCAGGATTGTGGCACCACTGACACCGCAAAGGACACCCCTTGAGGAAGACGGTGGTGCGAATCCCCGGACCATCGAAGATGGCCATCTCCTTGATATCAAAAACAAGGCCCGTCATAACTAGAGGGTGTGAGAGAGGATCTTCTCTTGGATGAACTCCCTCTTGTCGGTCAGTTCAGCCGCGATTGCCCCCCGCTTCATCACATAGATACGATCACTCATCCCAATAATTTCGGGGAGTTCTGAACTTATCATAAGAATTGCTACCCCTTGCGAGGCGAGCTGGTCGATAATCTTATAGATCTCACTCTTGGCATTGACATCGATACCCCTAGTTGGCTCATCTAAAATGAGGAGCTTAGGATTGGTGAGAAGCCACTTGGCTACGACCACTTTCTGTTGGTTACCCCCACTTAAAGTATTACAGATTTGCTCAACTGAGTTGGCAACAATGTTAAGTTTATCGATACTCTCTTGGGCTACCACCTCTTCCCTCTTAAAGTCAATCTTAGTTTTGGGATACATCCGCTTAAGGGAGGCCATGGTCATATTGTCTTTGAGAGACATATCTAACACTAGCCCTTCAAGCTTACGATCTTCAGAGAGGTAGATAACCCCCTTCTCAATCAGATTGCTGGGGTGGAGCCCCCCTATCTCTTCTCCCATATAGAGGATCTCCCCTCCATAGTAGGTGCGACTCCCAAAGATCGATTTACCCAGTTCGGTACGCCCGGCACCAACAAGGCCACTGAGACCTACCACTTCACCACTACGTACATAGAGGTTGATGGGCTCGGTATTGCGCGAGATGCGGAGCCCTTTCACCTCAAGGACCACCTCATCTTGAACTTGGTGGCTACTTTGGAACATTGCCCCAAGCTTACGCCCCACCATCATACTTATAATCTTGTCGTAATCAAAATCTTCAATGTCAACGGTGCCAATATAGCGCCCATCACGCAAGACGGTGATACGGTCTCCAATCTCCTTCAGCTCTTCAAAGCGGTGGGAGATATAGATGATACTGATTCCATTGCGCCTTAGGTCGTGGATGATGGCAAAGAGTTTATCAATCTCACTCTTAGTTAAACTGGCTGTGGGCTCATCCATAATAATAATTCTACAGTCGTAGGAGAGGACTTTAACAATCTCAACTATCTGTTGTTGAGCCGTTGAGAGGTCTCGCACCATAGTTTTGGGGTCGATATCGAAGCCGAGGCGTAACAACATCTCACGCGCCTCTGTGTACATCGAAGCTTTATCGATGAAGAGCTTTTTTTGACGCTCGCGTCCCAAAAAGATATTTTGGGCAACATCTAGGTTTAAGCAGAGGTTGAGCTCTTGGTGGATAAACCCAATCCCGTGGGCTAGCGACTCGCGGGGCCCTGCGAAGGTGATTACCTCTCCGTCGAGGAGCATCTCCCCCTCATCTGCCGGGATAATCCCCCCAATGATTTTCATCAGTGTCGATTTCCCTGCCCCATTTTCCCCCACCAAGACGTGCACTTCAGCCTCTTTGACATCGAAGTGGACATCTTCGAGAATCTTAACAGTAGTACCGCGGAGGGGCTGACCATGCTCATCAAAGATAAATTTAGTAATCGCATTCATCTCAAGGATTGTTTTCTTCATCTCATCCCCCCTACAGTCGCCTATTTTTAACGTTTTCGAAGATGATGGCGAGTAAAATAACGATCCCCTGGAACGCCTGGTAGGTGTAGTAGGAGACGTTTAAGAGGTTGATACAGTTCTCTAGCACCTTAATGGTTAAGACACCAAAGACACTCCCAATAACCGTACCAATCCCCCCAAAGAGGCTCGCCCCACCAATAATGGCTCCGGTTATCACCTCGAAGGTGTAGACTCCGCCCCCCATGGTGGGTTGGGCGCAGTTGACCCGAATAGTGAGTAAAATAGCGGCAATAGCAACTAAGAAGGAGCAGATCATGTAGACTGAAATATTGAGTCGCTCGGTCTTAATACCACTCATCCTCGCCGCCTTAGCGTTGAAACCAAAAGCTGAGAGCGAACGCCCAAAGGTGCTGTGGTGGAGGAGGTAGTACATCACTACGCAAATAATGAGGGAGATTAAAACCGTCGTATTGAGTCCGAAGATGTTGGTCACCCCAATTGCCCTAAAGTTGGCGGGAAGGCGGTTGATATCGCTACCGCTACTCACAATTTGGGCAATTCCGAAGATGATATAACCAGTCCCTAAAGTGACAATAAAGGCGGGAACTTTAACCACCTGCACCAATATCCCATTGATAAATCCCACTAAAAGCCCCACCAAGAGGGTTATGAAAATTGAGAGCCAAATCGGTAGTCCAACCCCCTTTACAAGGAGCCCCACAGTAATTGAGCAGAGCCCTAAGGTGTAGCCTAAAGAGAGGTCAATACCGCCTGTCATCAAGACAAGGGTGATTCCCAAACAGGCAATAATTGGGATTGCAGCTTGCTTTATAATTGTGAGAAAGTTGTTAAGTGCAAAAAAGTTCTTTACAAAAATCGAGGCTATAATAGCGAGTATCAGGAAGATAACGACACTCCCGTTTCTCTTAACAAATCGCCTCACCTTTTCTGAAAATAGTAGTTGAGTAGTGCTCATCCCTAACCCCTAAAATATTTTGCTATGCTCAATAGTTCGCCGTTTTTGGTGAATATTGAGGGCTACAATGACGATAATAATAATTCCGACAAAGATGTTTTGGTAAAATGGGTGAATCCCCAACAAGTTGAGGGCGTTGCGCTGTACCCCAATAATCAAAGCTCCTATCAGTGCGAAATAGACCTTCCCCTCGCCTCCCAACATACTTACCCCCCCAATTACACACGCAGCAATAGCGTCCAATTGGTAGGGTTCCCCTTGGGTTGGGTGGACAGTGTCGAGTTGCCCCGAGAGGAGGATTCCAGCCATAGCGATACAAAACCCACTAAAGCCGTAGACAAAGAAGTTGATAGTCGCCGTGCTAATCCCCTGCTGCTTGACAACTGTCTCGTTTCCTCCCATGGCGTAGATATAGACTCCGAGGCGGGTCTTTGACATCAAGATTGAGGTGACCACCACAAAGAGAATCATTATATAGTTGCTCACCGGAACTCCTAAGATTGTACCATTCCCCATAAAGACGTAGGGAGCTGGAAAACCTCCAATCGATTTACCGGCATTTAAGAGGAGGGCCAATCCCCCTCCCACGTTTCCCACAACTAGCGTTGTTATAAAAGCTGGGATTCCCAATTTCTCCACCATTAAACCGTTAAAGAGCCCCATTAAGGTTCCCACCGCGAGACCCGCCAGCATGGCTAGAGGAATTGGCCACCCCTTTAGGAGGAGCAGACCGTTAACCATGGCACAAAAACTGAGAACACCAGTTACCGAGAGGTCGATCCCCTTGATGATTATCACCATTGTCATCCCACACGCAACAATGGCAATAATTGAGCTTTGACGCACAATATTGAGCAGATTTTTAATCGATAAGAATCCAGGGATTAAAGAGCCCAATATGATAAAGAGAGCGACAACTATTGCAATAATTAGTAGATTCTTTTTGCTAATTTTAAGACCTTTCATTGGCTTCCCACTCCAGTTATAGTGGGGGCAAACGCCCCCACTTAGTGACAAGATTCTCTATAAAGAGGTAGCTGTGATACAAGTTGTTCCGCTATCGATATACTTGGGAACATCACTCATGTTGTCGCCATTAATGGCGCGCATGAGCAGCTCAATTGCTTTGGTTCCCATTACGTCGGGGAATTGGGCCATTGAACCATAAACTTCACCATCTTTAATCATCTCTTTAACGTCATCCGATCCGTCAACTGAGAGAATTTTAACAGATGTCTTACCAGCGTTGTCAAGAGCAGTTAGAATACCGTTCAACATAACGTCACTGGCAGTGAAGAGTCCTTGGATGTTGCTATTGGCTTGGAGCATATTCTCGGTTACCTGCATAGCGACGTCGTTAGCCCAGTTACCCGGTTGCTCACCAACTACTTTAATAGCGGTCCCGGCAATACCAGCTTTGAAACCGTCGACACGTTGGTCACCAGCTGAGCTACCATTAGCTCCACGGACGATTAAGACGTTCCCTTTGCCGCCCAATACTTCAGCAAGGGTCTCCCCTGCCACAAAACCGGCGTTAAAGTTGTCAGTTCCAATGTAGCTGAGGTAGAGGTCTTCGTTCCCATCTTCAATAGTTTGGTCAACTAAGACAACAGGAATACCAGCCTCTTTGGCTTTCTTTAAGACAGGGATGACAGCCTTTGAGTCCATTGGGGAGAGGACGATACCGTCGACCCCTTTGGCGATTAGGTCTTCAACCTGGCTAACTTGAGTAGAAACAGCGGTCTGTTGGCCAGCGGTGACCAAGGTAAATTTAGCACCAGCAGCTTTAGCAGCAGCTTCTACAGAATCGGCGATGGCTTTTTGGAAAGCATCGTTGGTGATTGTCTTTAAGCTAAAGGCAATCTCGGGTCCTTTTGACTCAGCTTTACCAGCGGCAAAGAGGCCAAAACTGACAACCAGAACTAACATGGCTACGATGAATTTTTTCATCTTTTCTCCTCCTCCCCTTTCATTGGGGTTCGTTTTATCCACAAATGTGGTTATTTAGGCTCCATTAACGATAATGTAAGAGAGCACAAAATCTTATTTAAATAGAGAGAGCCCTAATTGCTTAGGGCAGCTCCACTAATTCGTATCCAAGATAGGTGGTAAAAGCTTCGCGTAGTACCTTGCTAACCGATCCATAGGTGGCAGCTACGTGGTGGCAGAATCCATTGCGACCCATCTCTAACAACTTCTCTTGGAGATTTTCAATCTTGGCGATACCACAGGTACCGAAGTACTCCTTCTCAATCTCTTCGGGGGTAAATTCCCCTTCACCAATGTAGGTGTAGAGTTTTCCATTTTCGGTTCGGCTACTAGCAAAGGAGAAAGCACCGGGCTTTAAGCGACTCTCGACTGGTCCCCAACCACAGCCAGGGCCGTAGCTCTTAGCAAACATCTTGTGCTCCACCATCTTCCCTTTATCAACCAACATCTGTGAGGGGACGGGACCACAGTGGAAGAGAATACACTTCTCCTCATCGTCACCGGCATTGTTATTCCAGTCGAGGAGGGTCGATGGGGTGTCACTAGCTAGCTTGAGGGCATACATCATTACAGCGTTACACACATCAACTTCACAAGCTACAGGGATTCCCATGTCTCCCAACATTCCAGCGAGGGTACAAGGAGCACAACCGTAGTTGACCTCTAGTTCGTTCCAACACCTTATCGCAATCATGTCGAGGTCCAGGAGCTCGATGTACTCATCGAGGACCACCCGTAGTTTACCCATCTTAACGAGGGCATCACTGGGGGCCTTGCTAGCATCGGTAAAATTCTTAATCGCTTTAACAGCGGCTACAACTTTAGCGTCGTCATCTTTAAGGAGGGCAATTTTGCCAAAGACTTCGCTTAAATCGACCGTCTCAACTGAGATACCATATTTCTGGAGGGTAATCTCGTCGTAACGGACTGTTTTAAAGGGAGTTGTACGAGCTCCAATAGCTCCGACGGTACAGCGACGCATTCCATTGACGACCCGACAAACCCCGCCGAACTCTTTGAGTTGCTCGATAAAACGGGGATTAAGTGGGTGGATAACGTGGGGGGTATCAATACTAAAGGGGATACCAAACTGTCTAAAAACCCTCATAATCGAAAGCTTGCCACAGAAGGAATCGCGTCGATTGGCAAAGTCCATCTTCCCCACCTCATCGGGGTAAGCTTGAATTAATATGGGAACGCCAGCATCACGACAGGCAGTCGCTGCCCCCGTCTCATCGCCAAAGTTTGGCAAACAGATTACAACTCCATCAACTCTCTCTTTAGCTAAAAAGTCGGCAAAGATCTTCCCCTCAGCCAACGACTCAATCGCCCCATAGCGGGTCAACTTCTCATCCATTAGGACTGGAATAAAGCCGGCCATCTCAATTGCCTGACGCATCTCCTCTCTCGCTTTTGCTACAACTTCACCGGGGAAAAACCCTCTATTGCCAAAGAGAACCGCTATTCTTAGTTTTTCAGACATACACACTGCTCCTTTTCTCTCTTGAGAAGCCTATAAATTTCAAGTGGTACATTAAAAGTTTCATTAACGTTAATGTAACTATCGCATAGCGTTTATAGGGTGTCAAGAAAAATCTGTAAGATTAGGTTAAAAATCTGAGTTTCAGTTCTATTCTCTCTTAAATAAAGGTAAGAGAAGACCCTATTTTACTATGAGATTTTAGAGAAATTATTCACTATTTAGCCTTTAACACTTGCAACAACTAAACTGACTCAGTCAAAGACCTTTATCCTTAGCTTATTCCCACTGCATAGTTTCTATTACAGCGGAGTTACAATTATCTGTTTTAATTGACATCAAAAGGATAGAAGAAAGGGCTATTACAGGTGGTGGTGTTAGTACAAGCCATAAATGGTGGTACCAGGGTAAATTTCTTACACTGGCCGGCCCGAAAAAGGTGTATCCATCATTAATTCTTTTGAGAATACTCTCAACAGTATGCTCAAAATGTAACTTTGAGTTTCCATCTTTATTCAAGTATTCCTGAACTTCCCACGGATTACTCCCCTCGACGAATAATCTATAAGACTCTAAGTCGGAAGCTGCGTCGAGCATCCAAGTCCCTTTTACCTCACTCCCCTTTGGAGCAGCAGTAAAGACTAGAGTATGCTCCAATTCTTGTTCTTTAAAAAACGCATAAAAACTGTGTACCAAAAAAAGGGTCTTTTTATTGTCGGGGTTGTAAGCTCGTCTGTTAAAAGCTTTAACTTCTCTATTTGTTGGATCGGCTAATATTTGCTCTAGATACGTTTTAGATGTAGCATTATTTAGAGGATTCCCCCTCGCAACTTGCTCAGGGTTTTCATTAATATCTTTAAGGGCATCTAGTGAAGAGCAACTTCCTAAAATCGTAATTATTCCTACAAATAAGAATAACATTAATAAATTTCTTACAATCTTATTCAAATAACTCCACCTAAATTGGGATGAGAGATTCAAATTTTATAACCCACATTGTATTTTCAAAGTATAAGAGTTGTCAACAAAAATGACTGCCATCCCATATTTTATCTCTATCCCCCCCTATTTTTTTTAACTCTTGCTTAATAAAGATAGGTCTATCTATAAACCGCACCTTAAAACCATTCAGAAAACAACCAGATAGGGACAAAATGAATCGACTACAAGGTATTTTAAAGAAACTCCCGCCCCTCCCCAATGTAATCGATAGCTCTCTCCATCAAGCCAAGGTCATCAACCACATCTAAGATTGTGTAGCGGGTTCTAAGAAGCTGTGATTTCCTCACTGTCTCAATAGCGACACTACGCGTTAGTCCTATCTCTTCAGCACGGGTGGGGGCTCCCACCGCTAAGAGGCGCTCTTTGGTCTCTTCATAAGTGAAGAGCTGTCCCGCTAACTTTGTTTTTAGTTGAGGCCACCCCCCCATTAAGAGCTCCCTTCGTTTAGCTTGGTCTTTAGTGGGGCTGTACTTTGTCTTTAAGATCTGCTCCATCTTAGAGAGGTCCCCTAAGTAACTAAAGTTGTCCCTCAAGAGGGTTAGCTTCTCATTTAAGAGCTCTTCTCTCTCTTTTAAGGGCTCTCCCCCTTCAACTCCTTCATTGAAGAGGAAGGTGTAGAGGGCGGTGGTGATAAGGGTCCCTATCCCCACTTTGTGACCATGCAGGTCGTGACTCGTCCCTTCCATCTCCCAGATATGGGAGAGGAGATGCTCCCCTCCCGAGACCGGACGTGAGTCCCTCTGGTACTGCATCGCTAAGCCACACAAGGTTAAACCAATGAAGAGGTTATCCCAATCGACGGGGAGGGAGAGAAACTCTCTGAGGCGCCCTTGAGCCAGATTCCACCCCCCTTGGTTGATGGGGTCCTCACCTAGGTAGTCGGCTACTATCCAGTCAGCTCCGGCAGGAATTTTAGCCAAAAGGTCGGCATATCCAGCACTCTTTAATTCATTGGGTGCATTGGCTAGAACACTACTCTCCCCAATAATTGCCAATGGGGCATCACACGGATGGGTCATCTTAACCCCATTAGTTAAGAGAGCTGCGCCCGCAGCGGCATAGCCATCAACCGAGGGGGCAGTCGCTACCACGATATAGGGGGTCCCTAAACGGTAAGCAGTCAGTTTAACAAGGTCGTTGATGGTACCACTACCCACGGCAATGGGGATAGCATTAGAGTCTTCGATGTGTTTAATGAGCTCTTCAACCCACTTATGGTCGGTCTCAAGGAGGGGTATGCCGGGGAAGATATAGGGGGAGAGGAGCTTAACCTGCCCCTCTCTTAGGTAGTGGAAACACTCCTCACCGGCTGCTTGCCAAGTGTTCTCATCGGCAATAATTATCGTTGTTGCCCCCTTAAAATGGGTTTTAACAACCTCTGGTAGCCTCTTTAGGGCCCCCTCTTCGCTTAAAAAGACTTTAGTGTTTGTCGCTTTTGAGAGGGCCTCTTCTAAAAATTCATTTGTCATAATGGGGTAATAATACTTTATGAGAAGAAGAATGAGAAGAGTGGCTCCCTATCATTAAGAAGGCATATATGGTACGATGGCACTGCCAAAGAGAGGAGGGACAATGATTTTTCTCAAAACTCAAGATGGTGGCGGTTTTAGTGAAGAGGTCCTAAAAAAGCACTTTTTTAAGGCTCTGAAAGCTTTAGGAAAACGGGAGAGGATTTTATTGATTGCCCCCAAAACCCGCGGTGAAGAGCAACTCGCTACTTGGGCGAATGAGTACTACGAAGGGGTTAATACAACCCTTCTACCAATTCAAGGGGTATGTTCTCCAGAGGAACTCGCCTTCCCTCCAGAACAATTCATTGACCCCTACTGGGAAGAGGAGGTTGTCTCTCTTGGCACCGTTGAAGCCCCCATAATTACGGAGCTGAGTGGCGGTCACCTCTCCTTCAGTTGGCGGGCAATGGTCAACAAACTCCTTGTCACCGGAGGATTTGATTTAATCCTCTCCTTTTCACCGGTGAAGCCCAATGATTTTACCGGTTTTAGTGGCCCCTTAGACAATATCCTACTGCGTTCAGGGGGAGCCGCTGGCGTCAATAAATATCGCTATCTAGGTGCCCTCTATGGGCAGGAAAATATTATTGGCAGAAAAGATAATCCCGTCCAATCTCTCTTAAAATATGCCTACGACAAATTTCTTGAAGATCTCCCAATTGTTTTTGTTAACACAGTCTACACCAAAGAGGGGGAGGCATCAGGGCTCTATGTGGGAGATGATGAGGAGAGCTTCAACGAAGCGTGTGAGTGGTCCAAAAAGAGCAACTTCACCCTCCTGGATGCTCCGGTGGAGAGGGTTGTGGTGACCCTGGGGGAAGAGTATAAAACTTTGTGGCACGCTACTGAAGCAATTACCCATACCCGAGAAGCCCTTGAGAGGGGGGGTGAATTAATTATTGTAGCGCCCCATATTGAGCGCCTCTGTTATAACCGAGCCCGCGAGGGGATAGTTAAAAAATATGGCTACTGTGGACGCGAAGTGTTGATTAAAGAGGTGGCCCAAAACGACGACCTCAAAGAGAACCTCGCTGTGGCAGCCCACCTTATCAACGGTTCAAGCGAAGACCTCTTTTCGATTCGCATTTGCGGTAGTAGATTGAGTAGGAGTGCGATTGAAGGGGTGGGCTTCCTCTATGGCGAACTCCAAGAGTTTGATGCTCCCCTTAAAATCTCCCATGTGACCCACGGTTTGTGGGGTACCAAAGAGTGGTTTAAGGAGAGATAATTAATGAATCCTAAATGCGATATCGCTTTGATTGGTCTAGCAGTAATGGGACAAAACCTTGTCCTCAATATGAGTGACCATGGCTACCGTGTAGCTGTCTATAACCGAACTGTCTCAAAAGTTGATCAGTTTCTAAATAGTAGCGCCAAAGGGAAGAATAACATCTGTGGCACCTACTCAATTGAAGAGTTGGTCAATTCCCTCACCTCCCCCCGTAAAATTGTGTTGATGGTTAAAGCGGGTGAGGTGGTCGATAATTTTATCAACCTCCTCCTCCCTCACCTTGATGAGGGGGATTTAATCATCGATGGCGGTAACTCCCTCTTTAGTGATACCACCCGACGCGTTGAAGAATTAGCTAGCCAAGGGATCCTCTTCATTGGAACTGGCGTGAGCGGCGGTGAAGAGGGGGCACGTAATGGCCCCTCAATCATGCCAGGGGGTAACAGTGAAGCTTGGCCCTTAGTTAAAGAGATTTTCCAAGCCATCTCAGCCAAAGTTGATGACGGGACTCCCTGCTGTGACTGGGTGGGGGATGGCGGTAGTGGCCACTATGTTAAAATGGTCCATAACGGCATCGAGTATGGCGACCTGCAGATGATTAGCGAAGCCTACGACCTCCTTTATAGTGGATTAAAGCTAAACCACGACGAGATGTATACCATCTTTGATGAGTGGAACCGGGGCGAACTTGATAGCTATCTAATTGAAATTACCCGCGACATCATGGGCTACAAAGAGGAAGATGGGAAGCCCCTCCTCACCAAGATTTTAGACCGTGCAGGCCAAAAAGGGAGTGGCAAGTGGACTGGGATAAACTCCCTCGAGTTGGGTGTCCCGGTAACCCTCATCTCTGAAGCGGTCTATGCCCGCTCCCTCTCATCCCTCAAGGAGGAGCGCCTAGAGGCCTCTAAAATACTGGCAGGAGTTGAGCGAGTAGTTGATGGCAACAGAGAAGAGATTATTGAAGACCTTCGACAAGCCCTCTACGCCTCCAAGATAGTGAGTTATGCTCAAGGTTATATGTTGTTACGCGAAGCTGCTCAAGAGTACAACTGGCACCTCAACTACGGCTCTATTGCCCAGATGTGGCGTGAAGGGTGTATTATTCGTAGTGTCTTCTTAGAGAAAATAAAAGAGGCTTATGAGGCTAACAGTGGCCTCAAAAACCTCTTACTAGATGATTTCTTTGCTTCAGCCCTCAAAGAGAGCCAAGGAGGCTGGCGGAGAACCGTAGGGCGAGCAGTCGCTGCCGGTATTCCGATGCCGGCAATCTCAGCGGCCCTCGCCTTCTACGACGGCTACCGGAGTGCGACCCTTCCAGCCAATTTAATTCAGGCTCAGCGCGACTACTTTGGAGCCCACACCTACGAGCGTACCGACCGCCCAGCGGGTCAGTTTTTCCACACCAACTGGACGGGAGAAGGGGGCGATGTAGCCTCTACAACCTACGAGGTTTAGCCCTTCTTCTTCTCGGCTATCCTCTTCTTTTGAGTCTTCTCAATGGCATCGACTATCTTCTGATAGCCGGTGCAACGGCAAAGGTTTCCCGAAATCTGTCTTCTAATCTCTTCACGTGTTGAAGGGGTCTCTTGGTTTATAATCGGAATTGAAGCCATGATGAACCCTGGGGTACAAATTCCGCACTGTACAGCCCCCTCATCGACAAAGGCTTGCTGGATATCAGAGAGGGAACCGTCGGGGTTAGTCACCCCTTCAAGGGTCACTATCTCCTTCCCTTCAGCCCAAACAGCGAGGTAGATATACGAGTTAAAGGGGCGCCCATTGATTAAGACAGTGCAAGCTCCACACTCCCCTACATCACAGCCATGTTTGATGCTATCGAGGCCAGCGGGACCCCTCAAAAGGTCCATTAAAGAGGAGCGCACATCGACAAAGTATTCGCGATTCACCCCGTTCACTCTACACTTAATACTCTTCTTAGTCATCGATGGACCCTCCTCCTTTTATAATTGCCTCTCGGGTAGCTCTAACGGCCAACTCTTGAATTAGGTGGAGCCTAAACTCTTTAGAGGCGCGCCAGCTGTCCCTAGGGGTGACATCGTCTAAAACCCTCTCTCTGATTAGATTGAGCAACTCTGCATTGACCGGGTGACCTTGGGTCTCTTTTTCGGTGTTAATCCCCCGAACGGGGATAGGGGCGGCCACCCCAAAAGCAATCCTAAGGCGCTCTATTTTTGATTTATCACCACTTAAAGTTACGTTAACGGAACACCCTAAGGTAGCAATATCCATCGCTTTACGCTTTGCATATTTAATGTAGTGGCCATATGTAGCGTTATAACTCTCTTTTGAGATGGTGATTGCCGTTAAGATCTCATCCTCTTTCAGGTCAACCTTACCGGGTCCCAAGTTGAACTCTAGGTAGGGCAAAATCCGCTTCCCCTTTTGGCTCTCAATTACCAACATGGCGTCGTAAGCTTTCAGCGTAGTGGCCGAGTCAGCACTGGTGACCCCGTTACAGATGTTTCCCCCGATGGTTCCAATATTGCGCACCTGGGGTGCCCCTATTTGCTCCACTGCCTCACAGAGGGTTGGAACATATTTGAGTAAAATGGGGTTTTGGGCAACATCGGTAAAACTGGTGAGGGGCTTGATGACAATGGTTCCATCGTCAAGCAATTCAACCCCTCTCAACTCATCGAGAGTATAGATAGAGATTAAATCACACCCGGTATATTTTCCATCGCGCAATTTAATTAAAATATCGCTCCCTCCTGCGAGTAGGAGAGCATGGGGGTAGGTAGCTTTTAATTCGAGTGCCTCTTGTAGTGTATTTGCCTCATACAGTGCATTAAAGTCGTACATATTCTCCACTCTCCTAAATTAAGTTTGCCTCTTTAAAAGCGTAGAACAGCTTTTGAGGGTTCAAGGGGTTAGAGTTGACCGCGACCCCGGTAGCATTCAACAGGGCGTTACGCAGAGCAGGGGCAACTGGAATGGTAGGGGGCTCGCCCAACGCTTTATTACCATAAGGACCGGTGGGGTCGTAGGGCATCACAAAGTCGGCATGGAGCTCAGGGGTGTCGATGGCCGTCATCAATTTGTAGTCGAGAAGGTTATCGTTGAGCATCCTCCCCGTTTTGGGGTCAAATTTTAGGTATTCGGTTAAGCCATATCCGAGTCCCATACTCATCCCACCATGGACCTGTCCGGTAGCGGTTTGGAGATTTATTATCTTCCCCGAGTCGTGAACATTTATAATATCGACCACCTTGATTTGGCAAAGGGGGATATCAACCTCAATTTCTACAAAACAGACCCCAAAGGCGTAGGTGTTATCACTGCAGTGGTGGGTCTCCTCAGCTGCGATGTGGATCGATTCTTTGAGGCTGTAACACGCCTCAATTGCCACATCAGCCACGCTGATGAGGGGCTCTTTTTTGTTCTTACGCACTACTTGGTTTTCAACAATGTCTAAATCCCAAGGGTCTCTCTTAAGTAGCTTACCGGCAAATTTTAAAATCTCTGCTTTAAACTTCTCAGCGGTCTTCTTAACCGACATCCCCCCCACATAGGTTTGTCTTGAGCCGTAAGCTCCCGAGTCGTAGGGGGTCACATCGGTATCTTGCCTACTTATGAGGTGGATCTTATCGATGGTGAATCCTAAAGTTTCAGCTGCCATCATTGTAAAGACGGTATCGGCCCCCTGCCCTATCTCGGTGGCTCCCATCTGCAATTGAGCTGAGCCATCTTGGTTCAAAACTAAACGGCAGGCACTCGTTTCGAGGTTTATGGGGTAGACACACGACTTGTAGCAGAAGATAGACATCCCCACCCCGCGCCTAATAGCACCACTCTGTTTGGAATATTTTTCCCTCTTCTCACTATAGTTGAGGTACTTCTCTCCCCGCTCTATACACTCCTCTAAGCCTGTTGAGTGGCAAGTGATGGTGGTGATGGGATCGACATACCCCAGCTTCATCATATTTCTTTTGCGAATTGCTATCGGATCTAGCCCTGTTACTTTGGCAATATCGTCGATATGGGACTCGAGTGCAAAGGAGATTTGAGGAATCCCGTAGGCGCGCATCGCACCAGCGGTAGCCAAGTTGGTATAGACAGTATAAGCCTCTCCTTTAATGGCCCCCACAGGGTACATCATCCTAAAGGCGTTAATGGCGTTAGCCACCAGAGCATGGGCGTGGGAGGCGTAGCCTCCTTGATTAGAGTAGGCTTTAACTGAACGGGCCACAAAGTCTCCCTCCCTATTGAGGTAGGAGGTGATCTTAAAGTGCATTGCGTGGCGCACTCGGGTAAAGGCAAAGGTCTCCTCTCGGGTATACTCCAGTTTTACGGGGCGTCCCCTAACTCGGGTAGTAAGATAGGCGTTGAGAGGCTCAGTTAGGGCATCTTGGCGGTTACCAAAGCCACCACCAATGTAGGGTTTAATAATCCTAATTTTACCAATAGGGAGCCCCAACGCCTGGCTACACACCCGCCGGACAATATGGGGGATTTGGGTGGAGCTCACCACCACAATCTTACCCGCCTCTTCATAAGCGAAAGAGATGGCTGGTTCGATGTGGCAGTGTTTCACTATCGGTGTCTCATACTCCCCCTCTACTTTAATCAGATTGGGGGCTTTAATAGCCTCTTCAAAGTTTCCAATTTCATACTTGTGGCTCTTCACAATATTGGTGGGGAACTCGTCATGGATAGGGATTTCGGTATTAGCTAGGGCCTCTTCAATTGTCAACAGAGGTTTGTACTCTTCGTAGGTCACCTCTATCTTTTTAAGGGCCCTTTGGGCAGCTATCTCAGTTTCGGCAATAACGGCGGCAATGTCGTCTCCGTAGAGGCGCACTCGGGTATTTAAGAGCTTGCGATCGGCAATATCTTGGTAGGCCTCAACGGTTGACCACGGGTGGCCAGCGGTTGGAAAAGCAATATCGGGGACATCAAAACAGGTCACAATATCGACCACCCCCGCCACCTTCCAAGCCTCATCAAGATTGAATGACTTCACAACTCCATTGGCGATGGTACTGTGAAGTACTTTAGCAACTAGGGTGTTGGGAGTAACCAAGTCGCCTGTATACTTTGCCTTGCCAGTCACTTTATCACTGGCATCGACACGATTTAAGCTTCTGCCAACTATAGACATCATCTCCTCCAAGGTGAGAATAGGCATCTTTTGGGTTAATTTGGTTTGGTTGGGTTCACTTAGCATCCAAGATGCCTGACTTATCCTCTCTCACCATAGTAACGCAATTCGCTGTAAACTCAACCGTTTTTTTTATGTGGGTGTCCCCTGTTCTACAACCATAATTGTCTCTAAATCGGCGGCCCAAGGGTGAAACACCCCCTGGATATCGGAGAAGGGGAGGATATCATCACTGATTTTAATTCCAAGCACCTCTCGCATCATCTTCTGGCGTCGCTCAATGCGCTGCCACGAGGCGGGAAATTTAGCCTTAATCTCATCACGGAGAGCTTTGTCAGCTAAAGCTAACCCATCCTCAATGTGGACTCCAGGGAGCCCTGGGGGGTTAGAGATTACGTCACACTGAATGGCCATCCCTGAACGCAAAGGGATCTCTTTATCGAGGGTAAAGAGTCCATCAGTCCACTCCTCAGTGTGGGTTAAGTGTCCAAAGTTGAGAGCAATACCTAGGTCTTTGTACTCGGGAACCTCCTTTTGTATCCGCTCCACCACCTCTTTGCCAGTAGCTCCAATATAGACAGACTCGTACCACACCACCATAATCTTGAAGTAGGGGACGTAGGCCCTCTGCCAGACAGTTTTGTATGCCCCCTTCACATCAGCTTCGCTACCTGAGTAGACGCCGGTACGGGCAACCATCGCCCCCCTATAGCCCAAGCCCACATTCCAAACCGAGCCATACTCCAATTTATTCTCTTTAGGACTAGCTAACCCTTGGCGTATGCCGGGCAGGGTGAAGTTGACATTGGGGTGGGCTACCAAAGGATTCCCATTTAAAAGGAGAAAGGAACCCGCTTCAATTTCCCTCATTCCGGGCTTTAAGTTGCCCATTAAGTTATAAACACCCCGGCTGGTCATCGTTCCAGCAACCTCTAAGTTGGCCAACTCAACGGCTTCTAGAGAGGCTCTCATCCCTTTACTAGCACTACTTAGAAGGTGGGCGGTGTTCTCTAAATTCCCCTCACCCACCCTCTTTTTGAGCGATTCCACAATATAGTGGGGTAAATCAAAGGTGTAGCGCCCTTCAAGGTCTGAAGAGTCACCATAGAACTTCCACCCGACCAGGCCTATCTTACTCCCTTTAGTGATACCTGCTTTATCATAGGCTTCACAGAGGGAGTCAATTGTCTCTTTAAAACGGGGCATCCCCGCTAAGTTAAAGTTGTAGTAGAGCATAATATCGATCTCAAAGGGGATCACTTTGCAATAGGCAAACCCCTCATTACCAACTAGGAGAAGAGGTTTCTTTCCCTCACTTATAATTAGAAGTGCCTCTTCAAACCTGGGGTCAAACCCGGTAAAGTAGTGGAGATTGGCAAAGTGCTCCCGGTCAGCATAGACCGCTAGGTGGGTAAACCCCTCCCCTTTAGCCAACTTAACGGCTCTTGCAATCCTTGCTTCGTAAACGGCTCCATCATAGACCTCAGTTAGACTCTCATGGAGTGGTTCAAACTTAAGTTGATCAATCTTCTTTAGTGTTACTTTCATACAGTACCCCTTTAAGATTATTGGCTACAAGTCTACCCCATATGGGGATAGTAAACAATTAGTGTGCTAAAGGACGAGTCTTCGCTCATCTTTGAGAGGGAGATTTAAGAGAGCAGTTGCTTTTGAGTTTGAGATTAGAGATTCACTAAAGGCTCGATAGACTAGGCGTTCAAACCTTGAAGAACTCACCTCTTCCCAGTGCGACTGTTCTCCACTTTTATTACTCTTCTCCAAAAATTTTCCTTTTTTTAATCCTCTTTCTTTTTAATAAACATGTTAGATTTATAAACTTTTGGAACTTTATTTTGACTAAATTCCAGCTAATATCTCTCCTAAATCTGTGTTAAATCTACTACAGAAACTCTATCAGCATCTCTCGCTCCTACAATTAGTTAGAGAAACAAAATATTAGTTTCTTTTTCTCTATTGACACATCACCCTAAATACCATATAGGTTAGCGTGCTAGGAGGAGACGGAAAGAGATTGAAAGGTTTCGATGTCAAAGTTGAGAACGTTTCGAGAGCCTTTGGGGACTTTAAGGCACTTGATGATGTTAGTATTGAAATTAAGAGGGGTGAGTTCTTCTCCCTTCTTGGTCCTTCCGGATGTGGTAAAACCACTCTCTTAAGAATTATTGCCGGTTTTGATAACCCCGACTCGGGGTCAGTGCTGTTAGACGGCAAAAACATCCTCCACTTACCCCCAGAGAAGAGACCTGTAAATACTGTCTTTCAAAGTTATGCCCTTTTCCCCCACTTGAGTACTTACGAGAATATTGCATTCCCATTGAGACTCAAAAAAATAGGTGAGAAGGAGCTTGATGCCAAAGTACAAGAGTACCTCCACCTAGTTCAGCTTGAGGGGCATGAGACTAAAAAGCCCTCTATGTTGAGTGGTGGTCAGCGCCAAAGGGTGGCGATTGCTAGAGCTCTAATAAATGAGCCCAATGTTTTGCTCCTTGATGAGCCCCTTTCAGCCTTAGATGCTAAGTTGCGTCAAAACTTGTTGGTTGAACTCGACCATCTACACGACCAGATTGGGGTCACCTTTATCTACGTCACCCACGACCAGAGTGAAGCCCTCTCAGTAAGTGACCGCATTGCCGTTATGAACCACGGCAAGGTGCTCCAAATTGGGGAGCCTTTTGAGATCTACGAAAACCCGGCGACCGACTTTGTCGCCCGCTTTATTGGGGAGACCAACCTCTTTCCAGCTGTGGTGCGTAAGTGTGTCCCCCTCCACGACTATTTCCTCACAACCCTCTACATCGAGGAGTTGGAGAGTGAGATTTTGGTGACCGACTACGACAATCTCCCTGTGGGACAACACGTCTCTTTCACAGTGCGCCCCGAGAAGATGAAGATTACGACCGACAAGCCAACCCATGTCAGTAAAGATATCAACCTCTTTAGGGGGATTATTGAAGAGCCAATCTATAGCGGTTTTCAATCAAAATATTATGTCCTTCTCGACAATGGGACCATTATGAAAGTGATTCAACAACACGCCAACTATATGGATGAGGGGCCCGAAATTGAGTGGAAAGAGCAAGTCTATGTCTCTTGGAGTGCCGAAGATGGCTACATCGTAGAGGTGGTTGACTCATGAAGAGGGAGAGGCAACTAGGGATCATCTACTCAGCTCCCATGGGTTTGTGGCTCACCATCTTCTTCCTAATCCCCATCTCAATTATTGTTATCTACAGCTTCCTCAAGAAGGGGCTCTACGGTGGCGTTGAGTGGCAGTTCACCCTTAAAGCTTACCAAGAGATGTTCAACCCAGCCTTTTTGAAGGTGTTGTGGCGCACCCTCTGGGTCTCGGTCGTGGCTACCGCTATTACCCTGCTACTAGCCCTCCCCTGCGGTTACGCCATGGCAAGGAGTCGCCACCAGATTTTCTGGTTGGCTCTAATCATTGTCCCCTTCTGGACCAACTCCTTAATTAGAATCTACGCATGGATCGCCATTCTCTCAAGTGAAGGGTTTATCAACGAGCTGTTACTCTCGTTGGGGATAATTAAGGAGAGCCTCTCGCTAATCTACAACCAGCAGGCTGTCATTACGGTATTGGTCTATATCAACATCCCCTTTGCTATTTTGCCCCTCTTCACCACCATCGATAAGTTTGATTTTCAGCTCCTTGAAGCTGCTCGAGACCTAGGGGCCACTAAACGCAAAGCTATCTTTAAAGTGCTCCTTCCATCGATTAGAAGTGGAATTATTACCGCCCTTATCTTTACTTTTATCCCCATCTTTGGAGCCTACACCACCCCCCTCTTGGTGGGAGGCAAAGACTCCTACATGATTGGGAATATTATAGTGGACCAGGTAACAAAGACTCGTAACTGGCCCTTAGCTTCGGCTTTCTCCCTCATAATTACCCTCTTGAGTACCTTAGGGGTGATTTGGATGTTAGTGAGTGGAATGCAAGATAAGGCTAAGGGGGTGGTAAAATGAGCAAGAAACGCCCCAAACTTAAACCCACAACCTTGGTGGAACTACCCAAAGAAACGGTTGGAGTCTACCGTCCTCCCCGGCAACAGGTCTTTCGTGACCACCGCCGCTTTGGATTTTCAAATATTGTTTTGGTCTTGGTTATCCTCTTCCTCTTTATGCCCCTCTTTGTTGTAATAACCTACTCGTTTAACGCCTCTAAGGGGATGCGCTGGACCGGCTTCTCTCTCCAGTGGTACTATAAACTCTTCTTTGAGTCGCGCCAGTTGTGGAGAGCTTTCCTCAACAGCTTTATAATAGCCATAACCAGTAGTGTAGTCGCTACTATTTTGGGCTCTTTAGCTGCAATAGGGATTAAGTGGTACCGCTTTAAATCTCGCTCCTACATCCAAGTAATCAGCTTTTTACCGATGGTTCTACCCGAGGTGATTATCGGTATTTCGATGTTGATCTTCTTCTCAGCCGTTAAGATTCCCCTCGGGATGTTCTCAATCTTTGTCGCCCACACTACGTTCAACCTCCCCTTTGTCCTCCTTTTAGTCTCAGCACGCCTCGATGAGTTTGACTTCTCTATTATTGAGGCAGCCCGTGACTTGGGGGCTACTGAACGCCAATCGCTCACCAAGGTGGTTATCCCCTCCATTGCCCCCGCCCTCCTCTCTAGTATGTTGATGGCGATTACAATGAGCTTAGAGGACTTTGTTATCACCTTCTTTGTCGCGGGGCCAGGGTCAACCACCCT
>Ga0172377_10001666_pt1 | contig 22572 bp, 21 predicted proteins | sample Pumphouse3metaG_FD_119749 | JGI IMG/M metagenome (GOLD analysis project Ga0172377, IMG submission 119749) | Leachate microbial communities from a municipal landfill in Southern Ontario, Canada - Pumphouse #3 metaG | ecosystem: Engineered > Solid waste > Landfill > Unclassified | place: Canada... | reverse complement strand
GTCAAAACCAACTAAATAGACGGCTGGATATCCGTTTCGTAATTTAGAAAGAGTAGATAAGATTAAAGAATCAGGAATTATTACATCCCCTTTGATTCCTAAAGAATCAAAGGGAATAGAAAAGACACCATCAAAAACAGTCTTGATGTCGGCTAAAGGTATTTTATTCTGGGAATAGAGACGAAAAGCATCATTAGCAGTCATTACTTAGTGGCTGACGCAGTAGCCATTTCTTCTAACTTTTTAGTCTCTTCCTGAAGCAAATCTTTTTGGTTAGCTTCAATTAAGGCACTAATCAGTTCATCTAAATCACCATTCATGACTTTAGGTAGATTAAGACTCGACCAGCCAATACGGTGATCAGTTACACGGTTCTGAGGATAGTTGTAGGTACGGATTCTTTCGTTTCTTTCACCTGTTCCTAACTTCAGTCTTCTTTCACCGCCGATCTTCTCTTCTAATTCGGAATCATGCTTAGCCTGAAGTTTAGCCTTCAGCATTTCCATACAAGTTTCCTTGTTGGCTAACTGATCTCTTTCGATTTGGCAGGAGACCACGATTCCAGAAGGAATATGAGTAACACGGACTGCGCTTTCAGTCTTATTGACGTTCTGTCCGCCTGCACCTGAAGAATGATAAGTATCAATCTGCAAATCAGCAGGGTTGATTACAATATCGACATGCTGAACTTCCGGCATAACGAGAACGGTTGCAGTTGAAGTCTGAATTCGACCATTGGCTTCGGTGACTGGGACTCTCTGAACACGATGTGCTCCGCTTTCAAACTTTAAGCGAGAATAGACGCCTTTGCCTTTGATTTTAAAGGAAATCAAAGAAAAGCCACCTAATGGTGTCGGAGAGGAATCAAGAATCTGGATTTTCCAGCCTTTTTCATCGGCATAGTGGGAGTACATTCTAAAGAGATCACCGGCAAAGATATTTGCTTCATCTCCGCCTGCTGCTCCTCTGATTTCCATGATGATGTTCTTGTCATCATTGATATCCTTAGGCAATAAAGCCATTTGAATATCTTTTCTCTTCTGCTCAATCTGCTTGACTAAATCATCGAATTCCGTTTTTCCTAAAGCCTTCATGTCAGAATCAGGATCTTTCATCAATTCTTCCGAATCATTCTTATCATCTTCCATCTTAACTAAGTCGTTATACATAGCGACTGGTTCATCTAAAGTGGCTCTCTCTTTTGATAGAGCAGTCATTGTATCGACATCAGCTGTACCTTCACTTAAGATCTTATCAATATCAGTAAGACGAGTTTTCATCGCCTTAAGTCTTTCAATCATGTAATCCATATATTTATGTTTTCTCCTTTATAGATTGATTTTATCGAATACGAAAAAGGTAAGCCCGCTAGAGAAAACTCAGGAATTTACTTCTGTTGATGAAACTAAATGAATGAATTAAGTATGACATACTGCTAGATTTTATCATAAGAAGAGGAATGCTGAGACAAAAGTAATAAAGAATTTCAGTGATTTTTATGAAGAAACATATAGTCTTTGCCAAATTAATCGGTTGTAGATTAAAAAAGCAAATATAAAAACAGAAGGATAAACAATTGCGTTGCTGGCTATCCAATGTCGGTTTCACTCTTATGGTATTTCCTATCCCTCATGTCCACTCTAAAGTCTATAAAAATCAAGTAGAAGTAATCTAGTTTTATCTTTTCCTTAACTTATTAAAACAGTCATTTAACAGATTATTGAAGCGACTATCTTGAATCTGTGATACCTGTAAGACATCATCGACAAAGGCATGGTAATGCGATAATCCTCCGTATTGAGGATCATCAACTATATAATAAAGAGCTTTGATTCTTGTTTTTAAGATAGCCCCTAAACACATAAGACAGGGCTCTAAGGTCACAATCATGGTGGCATCTTTTAAGTATCGGTTCTTACTTATCTTCAGTCCTTCTTTGATGACGTTTATCTCAGCATGGCTTAAAGGATTGTTGTCCTTTTCGACTTCATTCCCTTTAAGAATGAAAGTGCCATCTGAAAGAACTAATCCAGCCACTACTGGTATCTCACCCTCACTTTTGAGAGAGCAAGCTTTTTGATAGAGCTTTTCTAGATAAATCTTCAGTTCTTCTTTATTCATGGAATTAAAAAGCCACCGCACACTGAATTCAATCTTATGGCTGCTGCCTTCCGGCCCTGACCCGATTCGACGAACCCAGTCACGATGGTGGTTATATTGTACTATCTGAAACTAAATAGAGCAATAAAAAGGATACAAAAATCCCTTATTTATCCATGACTTTATAATGGTCTGATCAGGCATCTCTCTTATCGATTGCCTTCTCATTTCCAGGAAAGTTGTAGATAGCTGCAAAAGGCAGTAAAGCAAACATAGCCAGAGAGCAAAGCGAAGTCAATAAACCAAAAACAGAAACCCAAGTAGAAGCAGTAGCAGCATTATTAACCCAGTTTACGACTAAGAACACATTATCAACAATACATAAGGCCACCATAATACAAGAAACAATAGCAACGAATCTTCGCTTGAACATATTGGAGAAACTGGTGGAGTGAGTGATAATGGCTGAACCAATGAAATAGCCGCAGGTAATAATATAGCCGGTTGACTTCAGCTTATTAGTTGATCCGCCAAGAGCTAAGATACCGGCATTATAGATCAGAATACAAAGAATCATTGTGGCTATGCCAATCAGCAAGGAAGCAAAGGCTTCATCAGCTGGATAAGCAAATCCCTTATCGGAATAGGCTCTTAAAGACATCAGAGCAAAAGCAATTACGCCCACTGCTTCTAAGCAAAAAAATGCTGTACCAAGCTGTGGAATCAATGATGATTTTCATGATGCAGTAAGATAGTTGGCAGACACCGAAAATCACCGCTACCGCAATGAGACAGTAAAACAATTTTTTTCTTTAACTTCCATAAACAGGTTCCTTTTTGCTTTGTAATGATTATTTTCTTATAAAATTAGGTTTTATGCAATTATTTCTATGAACAAAAAATCAGTTTTTCTTCTGCTTTGCTAAGTAAGCTTCTAGATTAGCTTCATCTACTAACTTCTTTTTATAGGCCTTAGCCTGTTTCTCGATGAACTTGTGGTCTTCGAAGTAATTTACTTGAATTGCTCTTCTGACACGTAAGATGGTTTCGTGGGCTTTGGCTTCCGCTTTCAAAGATCCTTCTTCTAAGATCTTATAGACTGAAGGAATATCTTTTTCATATTCCTTCCTTCTGGCTCGGATGGGATCAAGAGTGTCATTAAGGACATCCGCTAAGAAAGTCTTAACGGTGACGTCTCCAAGTCCGCCTTCCTCATATTGATGCTTAAGTTCATCTAGGTTATTGAAGTCAGGCAAGAACTTCTTAAAGTGCTCATCTTTGACAAAGGCATCCAAATAGATGAAAACCGGATTATCTTTAGTATGGCCTTTATCAGTGATTTTCAAATGAGTCGGGTCAGTGAACATGGTCATGACTTTCTTAGTGACAGTTTTTCTATCATCACTTAAGTAGATGCAGTTGCCTAAGGATTTAGACATCTTGGCTTTGCCATCAGTACCAGGAAGCCTCTTACAGGATTCCTTTTCCGGAAGCATGATAGCGGGATTGACTAAAGCATCACCATAGAGAGAATTGAACTTATGAACAATCTCCTGGCACTGCTCAATCATCGGCGACTGATCTTCTCCAGCTGGAACGATAGTGGTATCAAAAGCAGTGATATCAGCGGCCTGAGAAACTGGATAGCATAAGAAACCGGCCGGAATGGATTCGCCAAACTGACGCATACCGATTTCACTTTTCACAGTAGGGTTGCGTTCTAGTCTGGAGAGAGTGACTAAATCCAGATAGTAACAAGTGAGCTCAAATAGTTCAGGAATTCTCGACTGAACAAAGATGGTTGTCTTACTAGGATCTAGGCCAACTGAAAGATAATCCAAAGCCACTTCAATGATGTTGTCTTTGATCTTCTGAACATTTCCGGCATTATCAGTTAATGCCTGGGTATCCGCAATCATGACATAGCATTCATCGAACTGATTGGAATTCTGCAGTTCCACTCTTCTTCTTAATGAGCCAACGTAATGACCGATATGGAGTTTTCCGGTTGGGCGGTCAGCAGTCAGCATTACTTTCTTGGTAGCTTCCATTTTTGTTTTATCCTTCCTGAAAGAAAATCAGTATCTGAAATTATTATTTCTGATTCTTAGCTAATTCCGCAATATAGGCTTTGACTTTAGGCTCTAATTCTGGATTCTTCAAGGCAAAGTCGATGATGGCTTTAACATATCCAAACTTATCTCCGATATCATATCTGGTTCCAGTGAAGACACAGGAATAGCAGGGATTGATTGCCATACTGGTTTTAATAGCATCAGTAAGCTGAATTTCACCACCGACTCCGGGCTTGGTCTTTTCAAGGATGGAGAAGATTTCCGGAGGTAAGACGTATCTTCCTAATACTGCCACATCAGACGGGGCAAGTTTAGGATCCTGTGGCTTTTCAACCATATCATTGATTTCAAAGATCTTGCCATCAGCTGTGGTCTTGGGTTTGACTACTCCGTATTTCTTAAGCATATCATGAGGTACACGTTTGCAGCCTAAGACAGTGCCGCCGTTAGTCCTATAGTAAGCATCCATCAATTCACCAATAGCCGGCTTTTCATCGAAGGTGATTAAATCATCACCTAAAAGAACAGCAAAAGGTTCATCTCCGACAAAGGTTTTTGCATATAAAACAGCATTTCCTAATCCCTTAGGTTCTTTTTGACGGACATAGCAGATATTGGCCATATCGGCAATAGCTCTGATCTGATCAGCTTCTTTATCCTTATGGCTAGCTCTTAAGCGTCCTTCTAATTCGGTATTGACATCGAAATAGTCTTCAATGTCTTCCTTAGAATGAGAAATGATGATTAAGATATCAGTAATGCCGGCTTTAACAGCTTCTTCGACAATATACTGAATGTTAGGAGTATCAACAATAGGAAGCATTTCCTTTGGCAAGGCTTTAGTAGCTGGTAAGAAACGGGTTCCTAAGCCTGCGGCAGGGATAACAGCTTTTGTAATTTTCTTCATTTTATTCCTCCAAATAGAATAAGTATACTAATTATAGCACTACAAATTATGTTAAAAAGTAGGCAGGTTCCGATTTTTTTTTATTGTTGGTTCGCTATTATGGTACACTAATAATGTAAAGGAGCGTAAGCAATAGTAATATTCAATGCTAACTTAACATAAAAACTAGATTAAATTGAAGCAATGGAAATTTGTTTTCATTCTTATTTCTTCCATTAAATCGAATAACTTGGTAATTTATGAAAAGTAATGCTTCAATTAAAAAGTCAGTAGCATTGATATTTAGTAAAACTATTGTAAACGCTTACCAAATAACATATAATAAAGGTGCAAGAAATCTATGACAAGCTACAAAATCAAAATCACGAATCTTGGTGGGTTGACCTCTCGTTCCAGTGCTGAACTGGTTGAAGAAGCTAATCATCACAAGTGCAACATCAAACTCAAGCTGGAGAACGGCGACGAATGCGACCTCAAGTCCATCATGAATGTCTTTGCTCTCTCTCCAATTGACAGTGGCGAAACTCTCACCGTCGAATGCGATGGCGTAGATGAGAAGAATGCTGTTGCCGGATTCGAAAAGCTTTGTAAAGAGTACAGCTTCTAGTATTCAGTTAATCTGTCTACCACGGAGTCGATAGTCGATCAGATACTAACACTATCCTTATATTTTAGTCTCCTCTTAAATTGGTATATCATTGGCCATGATATAGTCGAGACTTCAGACTTTCGGGACTAGACTCCCTTTCTTTAGAGACTAGCTGATACGATTAGATATAGAGCCATTTGGGATTATCTTAGTAGCCAACACTAGGTATGACACCATCCAGGCTGGTTCGTTTTGTCGCCAACTCTTTAGTCGCTGAGGACTAAGAAGGGAAGCAACTTTCAGCACAGATGAATTCGTTCTGCCTTCTGTTTACTAGACTAGACGAATAAGAATTCTAGGCTTTATATCTTATGGGTCTATCTGATTCGATACGCTCGAATATGATCCTAGACGTAGCCGTATGTTACTGGACTGTCCAATAAGGGTCCAAGCTGTTACGGTTCGATGTGTCGATGGTTCTATTCGATGAGGGGCAAGATGATACTAACCTAGGTGTCGATACGAGCTGATATGTGTCGAGGGTTGTTATGGAATTAGACGATAAGAGATGGTTCTGTTCGATGCTATTCTAGAAGTGATGATTAGGTACGATACTATTTGATTAGAGACGTTAAGTTAAGATCTGGTCTGATATGATGACCATGGTCAGAAGGGAATGCATTAGATACTTGTTGAGGAATAAGAGACTAGGTGTTCAGCCTAGCATTTATGAGACAAGACAGGATGAGGCAATGAGAGAAGGGATTGAACGGGATGAGGCGGGACGAAAAAAAGGGCCCAGACACAATTGTTGAATTGCGTAACTGGGCTCTTTTTTATGTCTATTTATTTAATCAGATTTTGGAAATAGGAGACTATTTCTTTGTAGTTAGGCTGAGCAAAAGGTTTGAGACCTTTAATGGCTTTATAGGTATAGTCGGTATAGTCGACCTCTAAAAAGAATTTTAGGCTGAAATCAGCTTGGTTGTTCTCATACCGGTAAGCCAAGTATTGGTCGTTTTCTTTGGAGGAAGCTAAGACCGTGCTTAAAAATGTCAGCATTTTATGGCTGTCAGCTACAGTTAATGTGGCTTCTTTTCTTTCAGGGAAAAGAACGGTCTTCTTCCAGGTTTTATCAGGATTGGGGGATAAGACTACTGATTCAACCCTTTCAACGCTTTCAATGCTTCTTTTCCAAAAACTAATCTGGCGGATATCTTTATTTGTGTTCTCCATTGGTTTTTTCCTCAGTAGTGAAAAAAGACTCAAACAACTGCTTCAGGACTTTGAAATAAGGCGGAAATTTATTGGTCCCTTCTTTAGTGATTGTAGGAATAAGATCTAAAGAGAATTTGAGTTCTACTTTATAGGATTCATCTTTGCCGGTGACAATGCCGGCCAAAGTACTTGGCCAATCAAGAAGGTAAAGCTCTTGAAAGAAAAGCTGAGTCAGCTTGGTCCACATATCCGAGATGTCATAAGGCTCGGATGGTTCAAGATAACCGTTTTTGATGATGTTAGGAGTAAGAGTGACTTTATCTAAGACTTTTTTAATGATGACTTCTTTGATCAGACCGTCTTTATCCTGATAACGGTAATAGAAGTCAGTAAGTTCTTTTTCGTATTGAGCAAGTTTTTGATTGTCATCAACTCCGAAGTCCTGATTGCAATGATTGCAGTGGTAGCCTTGAGTCTTTAGCTTCGAATCCATAAAGGGAATGGTATCTTCATTCCCACAGATTGGACAGATAATGTTCATAACTGTTCCTTCTTTTCTAGATGCGTGCAGGCTAAGAGACTATCATACTCCTCTTCAGTGACTAAACGGGATTCCCCTTCTTTTAAGTCACCTAAGGAGATAGGCCCTAAAGCTAGACGCTTTAATTGAATCACATCATAACTGAAGTGACCAAACAATCGCTTGATTTCGTGGTATTTGCCTTCGTGGACAGTCACTAAGGCATCATATTCATCTTTGATGACTATTTCAGCTGGAGCAGTTATATCGCCTTGTCCGATGTCTACGCCTTTGGCGAACTCTTCGACTAAGGTAGGCTTGAGGATATGGTTGACTTTGACTTGATAGGTTTTATTGATTTTGCTTTTTGGATTAGTGAGTCTGGAATTCAGGATTCCGTTATCAGTGAATAAAAGCAAACCGGTTGTATCAGCATCAAGTCTTCCTACGATTCTTACCCGCTTTTGATATAAAGGATCAATCAGGTTCATTACTGAAGGATAGGCTTCATCAATCAAGGAACACATATAATTAGCAGGCTTATTCATCAGGATAGTGACATAAGGAAGGTTAGGTATTTCTTTTCCATCCAAAAGAATTCTGTCTTTGCCGTTAATCTCCATATCGTAATGATTGACGACTACACCGTTGACTTTTATTCTTAAATCACGGACTAGCTTTTTGGTGCTTTTACGGCTTCCGAATCCCTGCAATGAAAGAAAACGATCCAATCTCATTTATTTCTTAAGCTCCTTTTCTAGAGCTCGCAGTTTAGTTAAATCAATGCCGGATGAAGAGGTGCTGGCAGTAGGTTTATTTATCGGTTCTTTGATAGTAGGATTTACGGAATCAGTTTTAGCTTCAGCAATGTTGACAGGAGCTTCTTCCTTAATAAGAGCCAACGGATTAGTTGAAGTATTCAACCCTTCAATAAGCAGATCGTGAAGTGAAGGCGGTATTGGTTCTTCAACTTTGGCTTCAAATTTATCATCCTCATATTCATGTAAGAAACCAAATTCATGCAAAGACAAAGCAATGCCAATAGCAAGACAGCCAAGAACGGTTGAAATAAGGATACAAATTTGGGCGGTCTGATCAGTGAAAGAGTTAAAGGTGGCACCTTTAAGATGCCTCACAATCAGAAGAATCAAACTAGGAAGGACAATGCCAAAGTTAACTCCTGCCTTTTCTTTTTCAAGATTGGAATAGGTGTTTCTGATTAAGAAACTCAGGCACCATCCGATCAAGGCTCCTACTAAGGCACTAGCTAAGAAGAAAGCATAGGTCTTGATATCTTTTAAACGGGAAACATCGGTCATTACGTTAAAGACATTCAAATAGAAGGAACTTAAGAAAAAGATGGATCCGATGGATTCACCAGAGAAGGTAACTACAAAAGTTGCAATAGCCATTAAGAAAAGAACAGCTGAGAAAGCACTGGCAGTATTTAAGTCAGTGATTTTACTGAAATCAATGAAATTTATCACAATGGAGACAATGAGAGAGGCACAAAAACAAATTAAAGCGGAGATATTGTGTTTTTTACCAGTGTTAGCAAATAAATGAGCAAAGTCTAGGAAGAAGAATCCAACAATCAAGGCTAATAATCCTGAATATAACGGTGTAGGGAAGTTTTCAGTTAAATAAGTGACAGGAATTAAAAAGAAGAAAACCGCGCCTAAAATAGCGCCGAGAGCATAAGCCCATTTAGTCTTAAAAAAGTTCAAATATTTCTTTCCGATAGAAAGCTTATTATTGTCTTCATCTTTGATTCCCATCGTATCTTTTAAGGACTTGACGTTTACAAAAGGAATCCAACTGAAAGCTCCTAATAGGAAGCCCTGTACTAGTCTTATGAAGTGATTGAGAATACCTTTTTGATTATTATTTTCGTTGTTATTCATAGAACGTTTATATTATATAACCAAACCGGTTTCTTTTTTACCCCTAACTAAAACTTAATTATGAATTCGCTGCCTTCCCCATAGACGGATTTAACACTAATTGAGAAACCATATAACTGGCAGATATGTTTAACGATAGCTAATCCTAAGCCAGTTCCTTCGACATTGTTATCACTTCTGGAATTGTCTACTCGGTAGAATCTTTCAAAAATGCGCGCTAAGTTTTCTTGTTTGATGCCAATGCCGGTATCCTTAATGCTGATAGTTCTATTTGATTTAGATATACTGATATTGATGCTACCATGCTTATGATTATATTTAACAGCATTAGATAGTAAATTCTGGAAGAGTTTATCCATGTCCAATTTTTCGGCAATGACCGAAACATCATCTAAAGAAATGTTTAATTTCAGATCATGTTGGTTCATCAACGGAGTCAATGATTCAATGGCAAGCAGAGCAGAGTCTTTTAGATTGACAGGTGTTAGATTCTGATTGTGTTTGTTCTCTAAACGGTTGATGGTCAGCATATCGGAAAGAATATCTTTCATTCTCTCCGCTTCTTTAATTGTCTTTTTTACTGCATCCTCTTTGTCTTCCTCAGTAGTAAAGATTCCGTTATCAATCATTTGCTGATAACCAAGTATGGAAGTTAAAGGAGATTTTAATTCATGGCTGGCATTGCTGAAGAAATCATTTTTGGTTTTTGCTAGATTTCTTTCTTCAGTTTGATCCAAAATCAGAATAGCTAAACCAGTTTGAGAGCCGTCAAGCCAAGGATAATTTAAAGGCATGAGATTCACCTGATAGATTCTTCCATCTCTCTCATAATCAAAAGTCTTATCCTTTTTTGAAACAATAGAGTTTTTGATATTTAGTTTAAAAGCGTCACCTAATGTCAATACTTCAATGCTTTTATGTAAAACATCTTCTTCGTGATATTTGAAAATATCGCTTGCCGCCTTATTGAATAGAACGATATTCCCGACATCGGAAATGGCTAGGAATCCTTGTGAGATGGAATCGAGAATCATTTTGGTCTTTTCTTTTTCCACTTCCAAATCCGAGATTTTCTTATCTAAGGTTTTGGAAACCGTATTTATAGAATCAGTTAAAGAAGAAAGATCATCCGTACCTGCAATGTCTTTTGGCTCCTCTCCTGATATGTATGCTAGTCTTTGAATCTGATCCTTAAGAGGCTTGATAGATTTCTGATACTGCCGGATTTTATAGTAAATATAAAAAGCCATGATGGCTACAATGCAGATAGAACCATAAATCAAAGAATTCCTAGCTACGGCTGTGGCACTGCTTTCTTTGATGCTGACACGGACATAAAAAGAGGGATTTTCTTTGTCTTTGCAGGCCAGATAAATCATGTTGTAGTTATAGGATGAATTCCTAGTAACTTCTTTTCCTAGATTCTCGTTATCAATTTCCTTAGCTTTTTCAGTGGATTCCATAAGATTTTGGGAATCAAAAAGAATTGAGTAGTCATCATCACTTTCTTTAGTGATGATGCTGACTCTAATAGTATCAGCATCCGAGCTTTTAAAATATTCTTCGACTTTTGCTCCAGAGGAGTTAGGCTCATTGCCGTCAAAGATTCTTTCAGCTACTTCTAAGGACGTATTTAATTGCTTGGAAGTGTTGCTGGTTGTGGTATTTAAAATGATTAAGAAGAAGGTCACGAAAAGAGCTACCCAGAGAAAACAGAAGCTGAATATTTCCCAAAAATATCTTTTCTGACTCATTCGGTATAGCGGTAACCAATACCATAAACTGAAACGATATGTTTACCCTCCTCCTGTAATTTGTCTCTCAAAGATTTGACATGGACATCAATGGTTCGGCTTTCATAAGCCTGGTTGCCACCCCAAATCAGTTTCAGAAGGTCATCTCTTGAAACCACGGTTCCTTTCTTTAACATCAAAGTATAGAGAATCAGAAACTCAGTATTGGTCAGAGGCACTTCGACATTGTTCAGATAACAGATATGGCTGTTATTGTCTACTTTTATATTTCCGATTGTGAGAACCTGCTTCTGTTCATAACGTCTAAACTTAGCATTCACCCGACTGATTAATTCTAAGATCTCAAATGGCTTTTCTAGGTAATCATCCGCTCCGAAATCCAATCCATCGACTTTATCAATCAATTGATTCTTAGCGGAAACGATCATGATCTGGACTGCATCATTGGCTTTGTCTTTTCTGATTTCTTTGATCAATTGAAATCCATCAGTATCTGGAAGCATTAAATCCAAGAGAATCAGATCGGGTCTGCTCTCTTTAAAAGCTTGCTTAAAAGAAACTCCATCAGAAAAAGTCTTAACATCGTAACCCTGTTTTGAAAGAGTCAGATTAATGATTCGAGCTATATCTTTATCATCTTCAACCGAGTAGATTTTATATGCCATAAGGAATTTCCTTTCTTTCTATTTTAAATGATTACTCGGTCTTTGTGATAACCATTAATGATATAGATCACCCATTCAGCAATGTTAGTGGCCTGATCTCCGATTCTTTCCAAAAATTTAGCTACATGTGCTTGATAGATCGTATTCTTGCCGCCAATCTTATCCTGATCATTTAGATTTCCCAACAATTGAATTATTTCCCAGTATTTTTTATCGGCAAGATTATCTCTTTGGATGACATCGCTAGCTAATTCATTATCCATCTTAACTAAGGCCATTAAGGAATCATTCATTAAACTGTTTACAATTGTTATCAGTTCCTCCATTCCTGGTATTTGATTCATGTCATCTAAAAGCTTGATATCATCACTCATCCATTTAATGTCATAGGCATGATCACCGATTCTTTCTATATCCTGAATCATTTTCAGTAGACCCGTCACTTTCCGTAAGTCAGAGGCATAGATTTTTTCTTTTAGCATCATCTGCATACATAAAGACTCGATTCTTCTTTCATCTTCGTTTACCTTGTCATCATTAATAAGTAGATCCTTATCATATCCTTGATCATCGAGATAGTACTTAAAAGCGATTCGACAGGAAGACATGGCGTCATTGAACATCTCATATACTTGGTTGCTGACTAGTCTTAATTCTTCATCTAAATACATTTTATATTCCTCCTCTAACTGAAACGACCTGTAATATAATCATTGGATTGTTTTTCTTTAGGATGTGAGAAGAATTCTTCTGTTGTATTGAATTCAACAAGTTTACCTAACATGAAGAAAGCGGTGTAGTCACTTACTCGTATGGCTTGCTGCATATTATGGGTGACAATGACAATGGTGTAGTCTTTCTTTAAGGTATTGATCAATTCTTCGATGCGGCTAGTAGCTATGGGATCCAGAGCGGAGGTGGGCTCATCCATTAAGATGACATCGGGTTTCATAGCTAGACATCTGGCAATACATAAACGCTGTTGCTGACCTCCAGACAAAGCTAATCCGTTTGTTTTAAGACGGTCTTTTACTTCTTCATAGATAGAGGCCTCTTTTAAGGAACGTATGGCTATTTCCTTTAAAGATTTTTTATCCTTCAGTCCCTGACATCTAGGACCATAAGTGACATTGTCTAGAATGGACATGGGAAAGGGATTGGGTTGTTGAAAGACCATTCCGACTTTGGTTCTAAGAAAAATGGTGTTGATGTTTTTAATGTCTTCATTCAGGAAAGAGATACTGCCTTGTACATGACAGTCATCTATTAGATCATTCATTCGGTTGAGGCAACGTAAGAAAGTTGACTTACCACATCCAGACGGCCCGATTAAGGCCGTGACCTGATGTTTATAAATATCAAGACTGATATCAGACAAAGCTTGTTTCTTGCCGTAGAAAAGATTGAGGTTACGAACCGAGAAGACTTTCTCTTCATTAGGAGGTATGATCTCTTCTTTGACAACGTCATTAGTTAGTTCCATGTTTTATTTGCCTTTCTGATAACGGTTTATCTTCATTGACAGTAGCTTTATGAGAAGACTTAAGAAAAGAATTACAAAAAGAATCACAATTGAGATAGCACAGCTGGCTTCTATATTCTGATTGTCTCCTGACATTAAAGACCAGATATGAACAGCTAATGAGGCACTGCCTTGAGTTGGAATGATGTAATCCTGAATAGCTGTTCCAGAGGTATAGATTAAGGCGGCAGATTCTCCAATTACCCTTCCGATTCCTAATAATGCGGAAGTTAAAATGCCTGGCAAGGCATTTGGAATGATGATTTTAAAGGTAGTCTGAGTCTGACTGGCTCCTAAAGCCAAAGAAGCTAATGGCATATTCTTCGGGATGGTTCTAATGGCTTCTTCCGTTGATTTGATGATGATAGGAAGAATCATGCAGGCTAGTGTCAAACCTCCGGTAATCAGGTTTCCTTTCTGACCAAAAAGAGTTAAGAAAACGACACCTCCTACTAAGCCAAAGATTATTGAGGGAATACCAGAAATCATATCAATCAAAGAACGAAGGATATTAGCAATCTTTTTGAATCTGGTAGGCAAAGTATCAGCATAGACTCCTAAAAAGACGGCACCTCCGATACCTAAAGGCAAGGCAATTGACATCGTGATCAGAATCAAATAAAGAGTAGAAATCAATGATCCTCTTATTCCGCCCCCTTTTGAAGTAATGGTCATGGTCTTTAAATAAGAGCATTCAGCAAATCCTTTGCACATTTTTTCAGCTCCACTAGAAGAAGAAACCACAATGACCCTGGAAGTATCAGGATCATTGCTAGTCCATAATTGGGCTGAAGTGATGTTGTCTCCTTCTTTTAAGGTAAAAGGATCCTGACTAGAGGAATTAATCCAAGAATCAGTGTTAGCTTTACTATCCACATATTTGACTAAGACAATACTGTTTCCTTCCGTGTTTTTGCTATCGACGAAAGAAATCCCCCAGTTAGAGGCAAAATACTCATTATCACCAGGCGTATATTCAAAGGTGTTAGTAGCGACAGTTACTTCTGAATTGGTTTCAACATTGACAATCTCGCTTCTATAGTCACTGGTTAAGAAATCCCAACTTAAGGTACTGTATCCTTTTGAAAAAATAAAAACGATGATTGCAATTAAGGCTATCAAGGAAAAAGATGAGAACAGATAAGTGGAGCCTGCTGAAAAGAAATCCCGGATTCTTCTTTTTTTATTGCTGTGATTGAAGTCAGCAATCTGTTTATTTAAGGAATTAGCGGATGAGTTCATTAGAAGAATCCTTTAATCCTTTGAATTTCTGACTAAGCTTTTTAAAGAGATTTGAAGTATAAAGAACAAACCTAGTAATCATTAACGGCTTTTTATTGATTGCTGATACATGGTCTTTCACATCATTTAATATTAAGTTACTTATTAAAATGATTAGCATTAAGACAATACCGGCCGAGAAACGAATGTCATAATTAAGAGAATCCGTCACGGCTTCTCCTAAAGCTAATAACATCTGACTTGTTAATGTAACTGTCGGATTAAAGATATTGGTTGTGATTCCATAGGTAGGTGAACCACAAACCATGGAAATAGCAGTAGCTTCACCTAAGGCTCTGCCAATACCTAAAATAATTCCGGCAAAGATTCCGGACTTGGCACTGCGTAAACAGATTTTGAAATTAGTCTGAGTCTTACTGGCACCTAAGGCTAAAGAGCCTTTAACCATTTCTTCATTCACGGATTTTAATGAAGTGACACTTACTGAGATCATCGTTGGTATTGACATCAAAGCTAGAATAATTGCACCTGATAATAAGGATATTCCTGATGCGGAAGATATCTGAAAAACATTTCGAGCAATTGACTTGACCATTGGAACAATCACACCAATTCCAAATACTCCGTATATCACTGATGGTATAGCAGCTAACAAATCAATTCCAGATTGAATAATCTTTGCTAAAAAAGAAGGAGCAATTCGTGCTATGAATAAAGAAGTGAGGATAGAAGTTGGCACAGAGATGATGGCTGCTAAGAGATTCAAAAAGAGGGTATTGACAACTAAGAAACCAACACCATAAAGGAATTGACCAGTTGTAGAATCAAACCCATTTTGGAATCTTAATCCGGTTAAGAAATAACTAAGGCTTGCTGTTCCGGTATTGCCATTTTCGGTATAGCTTTTTATAAATGGCATCACACCCTTATAGATGATGAAAGCCATAACAACAATGATGACGGCTGCACAAACGCTAGTTAAAAGAAGGAAAAACAGTTTTACTGTTTTATCAATATTTGACTTTTGCTCTGCTTTTTTAATGTTTTTTTCTTCTTTGATTTCTTGCATGTTTATATGAAACTAAGCCAGTAAGTTTTCTTAATGGCTTAGTGATCCTTATCTTAGTTGAGGTCAGACCAGGTAGTGATGGTTCCGGTTTTGAAATAGATATTCTTACACTGAGAGGCTGTGATGTTAGTAAGTGGGTTCTTGTTGGAGACTCCAACCACAATGCCATCAATACAGATTTTTCCATAGGTGCCTTCGGCTAAAGGTTCACCAGAGGTTAGATTGAATTCCCGGCTTGCAAAACCGATATCTAAAGTTAAGGCACTGCTTCCCTGAGTACTCTTATAGGCATCTCCAGAACCGGTGTGGTTATGCTTGGCCTGGAAGTTCCCGGCTCTTGATGAGAAGTCAGCACTTAAGGCTTTAGCAATTTTCTCAACGGAAGTGGAGCCACCAAAATTGATGGTGAGGGAGGAATGGTCATTTTCAATTCCGGAATAATTAGCTTTGATATCTTTCCATGAGGGAGTTGTAGTTTTGATTTCAACTATTCCACCATTGGATTGAATGGTAGTTAAGCCTTCAGAGGTTGATAAGTAAGCGACAAAAGCATCAACAATCATCTTTTTGACTTCATCCGTTTCTTTGGCAATGCAGTAGTTGAAGGTCCGTGAAAGCTTATAAGTTCCATCTAGGATGTTGGATTCAGTGGCTTCTGTACCTTCGTAGTTCAGGACTTTGACTCCTAAGTTACTGGCATCTGTGATGGAGTCATGGGAGAAATAACCGATTCCGTATTCGTCAGCTGATAATTTCTGAATCATATCACCATTAGAACTGACGGCTTGGACGGTTTCTTTTAAAAGTGAATCATCTTTCTTGGCACTGGCCAAGTCAATCTTCTCCATGAATCCTTCACGGGTTCCGGAAGTCGTGTCTCTAGTGTAAGGAACTACTTTCTGAGTTGTGTCGAAGACAACGATGGATGAAGAATCTTTTGTTGAAGTGTTTGAAGAGGAACCGCTATTTGAGGAAGTGGCTCCACATCCTGCTAACATTGCGACACTGGCGAATAAGACCATCAATGAATTTTTCTTTCTGTTCATGTTTGTTTTCTTTCCTTGATATTTTTTAACCATGAAAAGCATATCGGAAAGAAACAGATAGATATATCAAAGACCGGTTAAGGATTGTAAAGACAATGTAAAGTACTATCCGGAAACAGAAAACATTCTTCTTTTTAATTCCTCTTATTGCGTTATACTTTCTATATCGAAGGAGCTAACATATGAAACAAGTTACCCGTGAGCATTTAGGCTATGCTAAAGAAAAAAGACGTTTTCCTTATTGGATGAGTGCACTATTTGCCTTAGTGATGATTGTCTTATTTGCTCTACCTTATTTTTATACAGTAAGCAATGGCACTAGAAGCAATATCTTAGGTTTTACTTCTTTTGTCTTTCTTCAGGATCAAGCAGATTTAGTCTATTACGGAGTAGCCTGCTTTTTAGTTTCCTTAGTTTGCAATATTGCTCTTTTTATCGTAAGCCTGATGTCTTTATTTATGGACGAGAAGTATTTGAAGAAAGACTTCATAGTGGTCTTAGTTATCTTTATTCTGATTGCAGGATTCAACATTGCGGGATCAGCAACGGCATCCTTTACGGCTACCAATATTAAATTAAACTGGGGTGCTTATTTAGTTCCCTCTATCAGTGTGGTTCTTTTAGGTGTGTTCTTAGCTTTGTTCTTTAATTTCAGAGATAAAAAAGAGGCTTTTAGCAAGCCTCTTAATGATAAGAAAGAAAATAAGAATTAATTCAGTTTATAGATGATTGCTTCATATGGTCGCAGGAATGATTGACTGGTTTCATAGTTTGATAGAAGAACGGATTTATTTAAAGTAGTGATACTTTTACTGAGCTTTCTCTTTTTCTCTGTGAGATTAAGAACAATCAGATACGTCTCTTTATCTAAGGTTCTCGTGTAGACCATGACATCTTTAGGTGCTTTCAAAAATTTAATATCACCATAACAGATAACCGGATTATCTCTTCTGAATTGGTTGATCTTTTTAAAGAAGTAAATTGTAGAGTTGGAATCTTTTAAAGAATCCTCGGCATTGTAAATCTTACCAAGGTCATTGAATTTCTGCCAAGGAGTTACTTGAGGTGAAGTAAACCCATAACCCTCAGAAGAATTAAAAGCCATTGGAGCTCGGGCACAGTCTCTTCCATTATGGAAAGCTTTTTTCTCACAAATAGATTTAGGTAGATGCATACCTCTCATTAGAGAATAAATTGCTTGTACTACACAATCATGTGATTCACTTGAAGAAAGATGCTCATAATCATGAGCTTGGAATTCTTCACCATTGTAGACAAATGGTGTGCCACGGAGAGTATAAATCAGGGTTATCAGCATTTTGCTACCGGGAAGATTATTTCTTACTCCGTTCACAAACCTTCCTACGGATCGATGCTGATCATGGTTTTCAAGGTAATTTCCGTTCCAGTCCACCTGACTTTGCCAGGCTTCTAAAGTCTTCTTCAGTTTCTTAGGATTGACGCGGGGATTATTGGAAACAGAGTTTAAGGTAACATGGGCAAAGGAAAAGAGTGTATCCAGTTCATGATCTAAAAAGGCAGGCGCCTGTTTGATATTGATTCCAAAACATTCGCCAATTAAGATTCCCTGATGAGGATCAACGACTTCTTTTCTCAGACGTTTTAAGATTTCATGATTGCCAGGCTGAGCTACATAATGTTCCATGCCTTTTGGGCTCATGAAGTCTCCGCCTTTACCGTCTTCTAAGGAAGTCTTATATATTTCTGAGATGACATCACATCTGAAACCATAGACGCCCTTATCCATCCAGAAATTCATGATATCCTCAACGGTTTTGATTACTTCTTCGTTATGGAAATTCAAATCCGGCTGTTTAGCAGAATAGATATGAAGATAATAGGTTCCTTTTTCATTAGGAACTTCTGTCCAAGCAGGCCCAATAAAAGAAGACGTCCAGTTGTTTGGATACTTCTCATGATTCTTGCCTTTACCCTGCCTAAAGAAATAATAGTCACGGTATTTGGATTTAGGATCTTTCAGTGCTTCCTGAAACCAGGCACATTGATCAGAGGTGTGGTTGATGACTAAGTCCATTATGACTTTGATGTCACGTTTCTTGGCTTCTTCCATCAGCTGATCAAAGTCAGCCATGGTTCCAAAGCGATGGTTTATTTTTTTATAGTCGGAAATATCATATCCCATATCAAACATCGGAGATTCATAGATGGGTGATAACCAGATGGCTTTGATTCCTAGAGACTGAATGTAATCCAGTTTACTGATGATTCCCTGCAGGTCTCCGATTCCATCGTTGTTGGAATCTTTGAACGATGCCGGATAGATCTGATAAATCGCATTTTCAGCAATAAATTTCTTTTCCATGATTTAATTTTAAAACAATTAAAGGTGTAAGTCATTTCTTTTTGTTGAGTTTAAGCAAAAATAAGGCACAAAAAAACTTCCTCGGCCTAAGCCAAGGAAGTTTTAGTTTTCAGATTAATCCTTGCTGTAAGTATAAGTAGAAGTGATTTCGTTAGAGAAGGAACCGATCGAAGTGGAGCCAATCTTTGCATCAGTATAGGAAATCTTAGTATGTGAATAAGAAGCTAATCCTTCACCAGTGGTTCTGAATTCAGCAGAGATAGTAGCCGTACCAGTGACACCATAAGATGTATCACTATTAGTTCCAGTGTAGTTAATCTTGACGGAAACAGCAGAACCATCGATGTAGTACTTGATATGATCAGAATCATAAGTAGAAGTGAAAGAAGTTAAAGTAGCAGAAGTGATGACAGTTACAGGAGTGGACACAGTGGTTTCGTAAACCTTGCCAGATTCCATACCAGCTAAGGTTAAGATGGCCTGAATCTTTTTATTGTCAGAAGTGACAGTAGTGGAAACCTTTAAAGTTCCAGTAGTGTACTTTTCAGAAGCAGCATCCTGAGTATAGGAATTAGCCTGCTTGTTGGCTTCTTCGGCAGTGACTTCCTTAGCGCAGGAAGTAAGACCTAAAACGGCGACTAAACTGACGGCACTGAGAATTAAACGTTTTTTCATGGATTTAGCATCCCCTTTTCAGCATATGAGAGAAAGGACCATAAGTCTCTTTCAGCACATGGTAATTAGATTATAGGTATAACCAAAGAAAAAAGGTAGAAGTAATTTACAGGCTTTTAGTAATTTAAGCCCTCTTTTTTATTTTATAGCCAAAAAAAGGCCATAAAATAATCAAATAAAAGACTTAAGCACAAAAAAGCAGCTTTACAAAAAACTGTTTTGTAAACTTTAAATCTATGTTAGATTTGAGAATATAAACAAAAATGAATGATATGCATAAAAATGTTGAAATGCTGAGCTAGAACCCAACCATTACAGCTCCTTCTAAGGAGTAGTAAGAACATAAGCCCCGGTTTTCACGGACAACGATTTTCTTAAAATGGTATTCTTTGGAAATGGCATCGGTTAGGTAATTAACAGCTTTTTGGTTGTTGGTATGGGATATAACACAGATTCGGTTAACGGTGTCAGCACACATCTTGCCAATGTTGACGACTAGTCTCTTTAAAGTGCCTTCCACAGTTCTGATCTTTTCTTTGACTTTTACTTCTCCGTTTTCGCCATAGCATAGCGGCTTGATATGCAAGTGAGAGGCAATGAAAGCCATCACCTTGTTGACTCTTCCGGCTCGGATCAGATTATCGTATCTATCAATCATGAAAAGAAGGTTACTGGAATCTCGGAACTTGAGCAATTCTTCAGATACAGTTTTAAAATCAAGACCTTTTTCAATCAGTTCTTGGGCTTTTAAAACATCCAGTTCCATGGCACCAGCTACTAATTTACTGTCCACCACTAAGACATTGTCAGGATTGCTGGATGTTTGTTTAGCTATCATGGCACTGTTATAGGAACCCGATAATTTTCCGGAAATGGTAATTATGATGTAGTATTCCGCATCAATCATTCTAGAAGAATATTCATATGGAGAAGGGCAACTAGTGGAAGCGTTAGCCTTCGAGTTTTTTAAGTAATCTAATTCTTCCTGAGGATTGACGTTTTCATTGTCTACAAAGTCTCTATCACCGATTTTGACAGTTAAGGGAGCCACATCAAACCCGATTTCAGGGCTAAGAATGAAATCTTTGGTAAGATTTGCGGAACTGTCGACTATGATTTTATATTTCATTGTAAAATGACCTCTTTTTGAATATGCACACTTTAATAGCTACTGTGTAATAGTACTATAAATATATCACATTTCTTATTCTTGGCATAGCAATATTACAAGAATCCAATCTAAAAAGGAATTGCATTAAATCTTTTCTTTAGATTTTGATTATTACTTAAAAAAGTTAAAATTCAAAATACTAATTCAAAGCAAAGAAAATATGAGGGGGTTTTGAAAGATGATTTTGAATTTTCAAACAATCCCAAAAGCTAGGTGCTAAAGAGAAATTTGTCTAATTGTTCTTTATTAGTAAATGTAATATTATATATAGGTCGAAATATTTCTTTACTAAAACCATCAAAGAAAGTAAAATTTTAGGGATTGACCGTCAACCTAAATTAAGTGCTTACTTGGTCAGCTGTGTGCATACAGAAAGTAAATTCAAAGGAGAATCACCATGAGTTTTCTCGACAAATTGTTCCGCATCGATGCTAGAGCCTTCAAGAAGATTGAAAGGCAGTCAAAGAAAGTCTTCGATTTCGAAGACCGTTTCAAGTCTTTGACTGATGATCAGCTTAAGGCTTTGACGCCGTATTTCAAGAAACGTCTTAAGGATGGAGAGACTCTTGATGATATTCTTCCGGAAGCTTTCGCTACTGCTAGAGAAGCTGCTAGAAGAGTCTTAGGACAGTATCCTTATCCGGTCCAGGTCTTCGGTGCTACCGTTCTTAATGAAGGCGATGTCGCCGAAATGAAGACTGGTGAAGGCAAGACTTTGACAGCAACCATGGCTGTTTATTTAAATGCTTTGGAAGGCAAAGGTGTTCATGTTGTCACTGTCAACGAATACTTAGCTAAGCGTGATGCTGACTGGATGGGAAACATTTATCGTTTCTTAGGCCTGACTGTCGGCTGCAACTTACGTGAAGAATCTGCAAAAGAAAAGCAGGATGCGTTTAAGTGTGATATCACTTATACGACTAACTCCGAAGTTGGCTTTGATTACTTAAGAGACAACATGGCCAAGTCTGTTCAGAACCGTGTCTTAAGAGGACTTCACTATGCCATCATCGATGAAGCTGATTCCATTTTGATTGATGAATCCCGTACACCTTTGATTATTTCCGGTGGCAGTGGCATCACCGCTTCTTCTTATGTGACGGCTGACCGTGCTGTCAAGATGATGAGAAAAGATCGCGATTACACGATTGATATTGAGAAGAAGACCTGTGCTTTAACTGATAAGGGTGTTGCCTTAGTTGAAAAGGTTTTCTCCATTGAGAATCTTTTCGATGCTCAGTGGTCGGATTTGGCTCACCGTGTTCAGCAGGCATTGAAGGCTAACTACATCATGAAGAAGGATATCGAATACATGGTATCCGGTGATGAAATTCTTTTGATTGATTCTTTCACTGGCCGTGTCATGAAAGGCCGTGAATATTCTGATGGTTTGCAACAGGCTTTACAGGCTAAGGAACATGTTTCCATTAAACCTGAAACTGTTACACTTGCTACTATCACTTATCAGAACTTCTTCCGTCTCTATGACAAGATTGCCGGTATGACCGGTACTGCTAAGACTGAGGAAGAAGAATTCCGTAAGGTTTACAACATGCGTGTTGTCTGCATTCCGACTAACCGTCCCATTGTCCGTGAAGATGCCGCTGATACTATCTTCGGACATGAGAAAGCCAAGTACAACGCTCTTGTTGCCGATGTAAAAGAAAGACATGATAAGGGACAGCCGATTTTGATTGGCACTCCATCAGTTGAGAAGTCCGAAATTGTTGATAATTTACTTAATAAGCTTAATATTCCACATGAAGTTCTT